>RCUM01000045.1_pt1 | contig 130242 bp, 125 predicted proteins | sample 2166141 | NCBI WGS metagenome assembly RCUM01 (sample SAMN09932756, study PRJNA488358) | compost metagenome | isolation source: compost soil in crotonic acid-enriched | place: Germany: Experimental Botanical Garden | reverse complement strand
CAACCTGTTTGACTGCTTCAATTTTAAACTCTTCGGGATAACGCTTACCGCTCATGGGCACCTCTCTTTAAGCCATCTTAAATGACTCTGAGGTGTCTGTTAAACCCGTGGCGATTCAGTCTGATGGTCGAATGAAGCGAAAAACTGCTGAATGGTTCTACAAACTTCACAACAAAATCAGCAATCCTAAAATTGAGGAAAATGTTGGTGACTTCCGACTTATGTCCCGCGATGTTGTGGAAAATATCAAGCTTATGCCGGAGCGTAACCTTTTCATGAAGGGCGTGCTGAGCTGGGTTGGTGGGCAAACTGACGTGGTTGAATATGCTCGCGCAGAGCGAGTTGCAGGCAGCACTAAATTCAACGGCTGGAAGCTCTGGAATCTGGCGCTTGAGGGGATCACCAGTTTCTCTACTTTCCCACTACGCATGTGGACCTATATTGGTCTTTTTGTTGCCGGTGTTGCATTCCTTTACGGAGCATGGATGATATTCGACACGCTTATATTTGGGAATGCTGTTAGGGGGTATCCATCATTACTGGTTTCCATCCTATTTTTAGGGGGGATTCAGTTAATTGGTATTGGTGTTCTCGGCGAGTACATCGGCAGGATTTATGTTGAGGTTAAAAATAGGCCGCGCTATGTATTGAAAGGGACGAATAAATGCTGAGCAAAAATCAAATAGCACTTTTTTTAGCGGGGTTTTGTGTATTTAGTATAATTGCTGTGATTATTACCTTTGTCGTATGGAACAGACCGGAAAAATTAGGCTATGGGATAAACGATGTCATTCTGGGCGAGGTAAAAGGAAATGTCGAGCTGTGTATTTTCGATAGCTCATCATTCTACGCAAAAGGGTGGATATTCACAACAAATTCCTATTCTGGTGTGTACAAAGGCAATACCTATATCGCGCTCAATGAAAAAGGGAGCCTTTACAAGATTAAAACCGTTAGAGAAGATAGACCTGATGTAACCACTTACTTTAAGGCAGATAAGAAAAAGTTCGACCTAAGCGGTTACTCTGCATCATCTCGCTTCGGGGCATTTGGTTTCGAGCCTTCAAACGAAATTTATGTCATCACAGAGCATGACGGCGTCATTAGAGGCATGAAATATGCTTGCAATTAATAATAAGTCATTAAACACAATATCGTTACTAACGATAGCTACGTGCATAATTTATATCTTATTCTCAGTAGAATTTAAAGATATCACTGACGACCATTTCTTTTCAACTGCGCTAAGAAATTATTCTCTATTGGATGTATTACAAATTAGATATAACACATGGAGCGGAAGGGTGCTGATAGAGGCATTTTTGATGAAAACCATCAATATTCCACTATTTCCACAGATTACAATTTCTTTATCATTCATATTATTGTCGTACTCTATATCTAAGATGGCAAGAAATGACATGAGCGCGACGATGCCTCTGATAGCAATATCTATGTTGTTAGTTCTTTCTAATTTCCATACAAACAGGCAGGCAACGCTATGGATAACTGGCGCATATAACTACATAATTCCTGTCTCAATCGGCATGTATGCAATTTCAATATACATTGATAGATATAAGTCTACATTTAAAAAAACAATTTCCTGCCTGCTGATTTTCCTTTCATGTAATAATGAGCAATTTGCTGTGACGGCGATTATTGGTGTTATCGTAAGCCTCAGCTTAAAAACTAAAAACCGTGAGCTTTCATTATATGACTTTATATTTACTGCATTCTTGATATGTGGCGGCATAATTGTCTTAGCCGCTCCTGGAAATGTTGTTAGACTTCACTCTGAAATACTTAACTGGATGCCAGACTTCGGTAATTACAGCATCCTGTACAAGCTATCTGTTGGTGTAGATAGAATCTCAAATCAAATTAATTTCAACGATAATTTTCTTTTTGTAATATGCTGTTTAGTCTCGCTTGCATATCTTTTAATAACAAAGCAGAACAGCGTGCCACTGACACTTGCCATGTCAGTGTTAGCTATTAAGGTTGTAACATTTATTCTATCATTTTATCCAAGTTCAATGGCCAGCGAACTTCTTAGAATGGAAGATTACATTAGCCCTAAATCTTGGAGCTGCCCTTCAATTTATGTAACCTACTTAATCAATCTTATATCATTAGCATCGATACTTCTTACATGTTTAATGGCATCTTGTACTAAGACTGATGCTATAAAAATTTCTGTCATAATGATATGTGGGGTCCTTTCTGCTTTGATGATTGGTTTCTCACCAACTGCATATGCCAGCGGGACAAGAGTAATGTTCATATTCGACATAAGCATTGTAATTGCCGCAACTTTCATATTTACAAGGCTAACTACCCAGCTGTTACCCATCCTTTGTGGCTCAGAACCCCGCCCCCGCAAGCATTAACGTATATCACTGTAATTTTTATTGTCTTTACGGCCGCAGTATTTACTGCGGTCATAACCGGTAATAACCGGCTTCATGTTGGTTGCGTGTCCTGTGAACCGGCAGATTTTTCGACAAATTCGAACGGAGTTATCCAGCCTAGAGCAGAATAGGGACGTCTCTGGATATAGAGTATGCGCCAGACCTCGATTTTGCATCGCGCATCTTCCTGGACATGAATCAGTTCTCATTCAGACATTCCTGCCGCAGCCTGCCTTTGAACAACTCCACCGCCGCATTGCCGTTGGTGTACCTGGTCGTGAGATGTCTATACGGATCCCTCGTTCATAGACCAACTTGTCCAAAATTTTTCCTGCAAATTCAGAGCCGTTATCGGTTTCAATAATTGCGGTAAGGGACGTATGAGCGCAATGGTGTTCAGCATCTCTGCAACCTCCGTTGAGCGCAGATTGTGACCTACACAGGTCCCCAGACAATCGCGCATGTAAAGATCAATTACGGTCAACAGACGTAACCGACGCCCGTTAAATAATACGTCAGAGACAAAGTCAATGCCCCAAACATGATTCGGATACAGCCTCTGAGACTGCGGTTGCCGACGCTGTGCCGATTTATTCCGGCGTGGACGTTTAAAGCGTAGGGACAGACCCCTTTCAGTGCAGAGTCAATAAATGCGTTTATCATTATCCCGCCTGGCCTCCTGCCTGAGCGTGACGCGAACTCTGCGGCGACCATATTGGACCCAGGTTTCGATGATCTCTCAGATACGCAGGCGTGCCAACGTCAGATCTTTTTTGCCCGTACATCCTACATCATGGCTTTGTTGAGGCTCGAATCGGCAACCAGTTTTTTCAGCCTGAGATTCTTTTCCTCAAGCTGTCGCATGTGTTTCAGTTCTGAAGGAGAAATTCCGCCGTATTTCTTGCGCCGCCGATAGAACTTGGCATCGGAAATACCCTGCTTACGGCAGATTTCAGAAACCGGGGCACCCAGTTCGGCATGCTTCAGGCAAAAAATAATCTACTTTTCGGTGAATCGTGACTTTGTCATCGACACCGCCACCGTTCAGGGAGTGTAGATTCTGCCAAAATTCTGTTTCTGAATGGAAAAAATTTTGGATCAGATTCAAGGCTACGAAGCCATGACCTAAAGAACTCGGTTTCAGCTAGGGTGAATATACCGTTTATTTTCATGCAGTCTTCAGATCGGTTGTGATCGGCGCGAATACCGAGGGACCAACAGAAGGGACACTTTTCCTGAAGCTGGTGTCCCTCGTAATATTCATGTTGATGTCCTGCGATAGCGGTAAAACGGAGGATATTTAACGTCTGCCATCAGTAATCTGTGTTTGCCTGGCGTGATAGCCATAAATTGACTCCGTAGTGGATGACATAGGGCGCCAGTCTCAACATCCAGAATGAAGAGGTCCATGACCTGTTAACCCTTCTTGTTTCTTGTTAGTGTCTGCACAACGGCATCGGTGTAGTCATTTATATTCACCACAACTCCACCGCTTGAGCCAGCGCAAGACGCCATTTGCCGGTTGCTGATCACTGCCGTTATCACCGGGAATCATGTACTGCTTCCCGGTGCTGGCCCAGTAGATTTAAGGCATGCCCCTTTATCAAACTGGCACATTGAGCCAGCTGATCCAGGCCAGCCATAGTGACGCTTACCTTTAAGCTCTTCTCCAATTGCCATTGCAACAATTAAAGCACCAACCGAATCATTAACCTGATTTAGCCTGCGATCTACGTTTTGAGAAACCAATCCGAAATAACAAGATTTGACAACCAGTTCATTATTGAAGTGAAGCTTTGTGAGTTTGGGCGGTCAGAAACACATCAGTGTACTTTTGTGTTTAACCCGCAATTTTCAACGCGCCGGGATAAGCTATCGCAGAGCATACCAGTCCCAACACACGTATGCATGCTGGTCGTTAGCTGCCGGTGCAAACCAGAACTTCATTACGAAGTAAATGGGCCACACCGACGCGCAAATGGTTTACCAATTGTACGGATTTTGGATGGCTGAGAATAACCAGGACCAGGTACTCATCCTCAACCAGAAATTGAGTGAGTTTGCCCCATCCATGCCCCACGCTGTGGGATCGGATGGTTATTAATTATAAATATCATTAGGTTAGTTAACCTAAACTTGCATGCCCATGACTTCCTGGTAAGCCGCTACCAGCTTGTTACGTACCTGAATCCCCATCTGCAAAGAGACCGATGATTTTTGCAAATCGGTCATCACATCATTGAGCGCCACACCCGGTTCGCCGAGGGAGAATTTTTCTGCCTGCACGCGGGCCGCGTTTTGTGTGTCGCTGATGCGATCGAGTGCGGCGTGCAGTTGCCCTGCAAAGCTGACCGTCGATTGCGTATCCGCCGAAACGTCCTGATTGCGGGCCGTCATCGCCGTTGCCTGCAACTGACCGATCACCCCTTCAATGCCCTGTATAGCCATGACTCTCCCCTGGATGGTTTTTTACGCGGTCAAGACTAGCACCTTGTCAATAAGATAATGGCGGTAAATAGCGTTAAAAAACCAGGTTATTTGACGCATAGAAAATCCCGAATCATCAAATAATGGCTGGGCCATCAATATGGACCTTTTGTCGTGTTTGCCGACCCGGGAGTCAGTTTTGTTTCACTACACGAATCACGTAATCCACATCGAGCCTAGAGGTGCGCTATGACTGCGACAGCATCTGCAGCACCGCAAAATAAATCGCTCGAGTGGATGAATCGCCTGCGTGCGAACCCTAAAATCCCGTTGATCGTGGCAGGCGCTGCCGCTATTGCGATTCTTGTGGCGATGGTCCTGTGGGCGAAAAGCCCGGACTACCGCACCCTTTACAGCAATCTTTCCGATCAGGACGGCGGGGCTATCGTTACCCAGCTGACCCAGATGAATATCCCTTACCGCTTCGCGGATAACGGCGGTGCGCTGGAAGTGCCGGCCGACAAAGTTCACGAACTGCGTTTGCGTCTGGCTCAGCAAGGCCTGCCGAAAGGCGGCGCGGTCGGATTTGAACTGCTGGACCAGGAAAAATTCGGTATCAGCCAGTTTAGCGAGCAGATCAACTACCAGCGCGCGCTGGAAGGCGAACTGGCCCGCACCATTGAAACGCTCGGCCCGGTGAAAAGCGCTCGCGTACACCTGGCGATGCCAAAACCGTCTCTGTTCGTGCGCGAACAAAAATCCCCTACTGCTTCTGTGACCGTCAATCTTGAGCCTGGCCGCGCACTGGACGAAGGACAAATCAGCGCCGTGACTCATCTGGTCTCAAGCGCCGTCGCAGGTCTGCCGCCGGGTAACGTCACGGTAGTCGATCAGGGCGGCCATCTGTTGACGCAATCCAACACCAGCAGCCGCGACCTGAATGACGCGCAGCTTAAATATGCTACCGATGTCGAAGGCCGCGTCCAGCGTCGTATCGAAGCGATTCTTGGTCCGATCGTCGGCACCGGTAATGTGCACGCGCAGGTGACCGCGCAGATTGATTTCGCCAATAAAGAGCAGACCGAAGAGCAGTACAGCCCGAACGGCGATGCGGCTCAGGCGGTGATGCGTTCTCGCCAGCTGAATACCACCGACCAGATTGGTGGCCAGAATCCAGGCGGCGTTCCGGGTGCGCTCTCGAATACCCCTGCCCCGGCCAATGCGGCACCAATTTCAACACCTCCGGCGAACCAGCAAAACGCTCAGCAGAATAATGGTCAACAGCAGACCACGTCGACGGCGGCAAACGCCGGTCCGCGTAATTCCAGCCGTAATGAAACCACGAACTACGAAGTGGACCGCACCATTCGCCACACCAAAATGAACGTCGGCGATGTGCAGCGCCTGTCCGTTGCCGTGGTGGTGAACTACAAAACGCTGCCGGATGGAAAGCCACTGCCGCTGACCACCGATCAGATGAAACAGATCGAAGACCTGACCCGCGAAGCGATGGGCTACTCCGAAAAACGCGGTGACTCCCTGAACGTGGTTAACTCGCCGTTCACAGCAACCGACGAATCAGGTGGCGAATTGCCATTCTGGCAACAGCAATCGTTTATCGATCAGCTGATGTCCGCAGGCCGCTGGTTACTGGTGCTGATTGTCGCGTGGCTGCTGTGGCGTAAAGGTGTTCGCCCACAGCTGAACCGCCGCGCAGAACAGCTCAAAGCCGCACAAGAAAGCATGAATACGCGTCAGGAAACGGAAGATGCTGTTGAAGTTCGTCTGAGCAAAGACGAGCAAATGCAGCAACGCCGCGCCAATCAGCGCATGGGCGCTGAGGTGATGAGCCAGCGTATTCGTGAAATGTCAGATAACGATCCACGCGTCGTCGCGCTGGTGATCCGCCAGTGGATGGGTAACGAAGATGAGTAATCTTAGCGGTACAGATAAAAGCGTCATTCTGCTGATGACCATCGGTGAAGATCGTGCGGCGGAGGTGTTTAAACACCTCTCCCAGCGCGAAGTTCAGGTGCTCAGTGCGGCAATGGCGAACGTGCGTCAGATTTCCAATAAACAGCTAACAGAAGTACTGGCCGAGTTTGAGCAGGAAGCGGAACAGTTCGCTGCGCTCAACGTCAACGCCAACGACTACCTGCGTTCGGTCCTGGTCAAAGCGCTGGGCGAAGAACGTGCTGCCAGCCTGCTGGAAGATATTCTCGAAACGCGCGATACCGCCAGCGGTATCGAAACGCTCAACTTTATGGAGCCGCAGAGCGCCGCCGACCTTATTCGCGACGAGCACCCGCAGATTATCGCCACCATCCTGGTTCACCTCAAACGTGGCCAGGCGGCAGATATTCTGGCGCTGTTCGACGAACGCCTGCGTCACGACGTGATGCTGCGTATCGCTACCTTTGGCGGTGTCCAGCCAGCCGCGCTGGCAGAACTGACCGAAGTGCTGAACAGCCTGCTCGACGGCCAGAACCTCAAGCGCAGCAAAATGGGCGGCGTGAGAACGGCAGCAGAAATTATCAACCTGATGAAAACGCAGCAGGAAGAAGCGGTTATTACCGCCGTTCGCGAATTCGACGGCGAGCTGGCTCAGAAAATTATCGACGAGATGTTCCTGTTCGAAAACCTGGTCGAAGTCGACGACCGCAGCGTCCAGCGCCTGCTCCAGGAAGTGGACTCCGAATCTCTGCTTATCGCTCTCAAAGGTGCCGAGCAGCCGCTGCGCGAGAAATTCCTGCGCAACATGTCTCAGCGTGCGGCGGATATCCTGCGCGACGACCTTGCCAACCGTGGCCCGGTTCGTCTGTCTCAGGTGGAAAACGAACAGAAAGCGATCCTGCTCATCGTTCGTCGTCTGGCCGAGACTGGCGAGATGGTGATTGGCAGCGGAGACGATGCATATGTCTAATGAACTGCCGTGGAAGCGCTGGACTCCGGACGATCTGGCGCCACCCATGACGGAGTTTATGCCCGCGCTGGTACAGGCCAGCGAGGAAGACGTGACGGACGATGCGCCAGAGCTGAGCGAAGAAGAGCAGCGCGCGCAAATGCTGGCGCAGTTGCAAATGCAGGCGCATGAGCAAGGCTACACCGCCGGAATGAACGAAGGCCGCCAGCTTGGCCACCAGCAGGGTTATGAGGAAGGTAAAGCGCAGGGTCTGGAACAGGGCCTTGAGCAGTCTCGCCAGCAGCAAGCGCCGGTACATGCGCGGATGCAGCAGCTGGTGAGCGAGTTTCAAAACACGCTCGACGCGCTCGATAGCGTAATTGCCTCGCGCCTGATGCAAATGGCGCTGGAAGCCGCGCGTCAGGTGATTGGCCATACGCCCGCGGTGGATAACTCCGCACTGATTAAACAGATTCAGGGTTTGCTCCAGCAGGAACCGCTGTTCAGCGGCAAACCGCAGCTGCGCGTGCATCCCGATGATTTACAGCGCGTCGAAGAGATGCTCGGCGCGACGCTGAGCCTGCACGGCTGGCGTCTGCGCGGCGATCCATCGTTACATCACGGCGGCTGCAAAGTGTCGGCTGATGAAGGCGATCTCGATGCCAGCGTCGCCACGCGCTGGCAGGAATTGTGCCGTCTGGCTGCACCGGGAGTTGTCTGATGACCGCCCGTCTCACGCGCTGGCTCACCACTCTCGATAACTTTGAAACGAAGATGGCGCAACTGCCGTCTGTTCGTCGTTATGGGCGTCTGACCCGTGCCACCGGGCTGGTACTGGAAGCCACCGGCCTCCAGCTCCCGCTTGGCGCGACCTGCGTGATCGAACGTCAGGACGCCAATGAAACCCGCGAAGTCGAAAGCGAAGTCGTCGGTTTTAACGGACAACGTCTGTTTTTAATGCCGCTCGAAGAGGTAGAAGGCATTCTGCCCGGCGCGCGGGTGTACGCCAAAAATAATACCGGCGACGGGCTGCACAGCGGCAAACAATTGCCCCTCGGTCCGGCGCTGTTAGGCCGCGTGCTTGACGGTGCGGGTAAACCGCTCGACGGGCTGCCTGCTCCCGACACCACCGAAACCGGCGCGCTGGTGACTCAGCCCGTGAACCCGCTGCAACGTACGGCTATCGAACACGTGCTGGACACCGGCGTGCGTCCGATCAACGCCCTGCTGACCGTCGGTCGCGGGCAGCGTATGGGCCTGTTTGCCGGTTCGGGCGTCGGGAAATCGGTGCTGCTCGGCATGATGGCGCGTTACACCGAAGCCGACGTGATTGTCGTTGGCCTTATCGGGGAGCGTGGTCGTGAAGTTAAAGATTTTATCGAGAACATTCTTGGCGCTGACGGACGTGCGCGTTCGGTGGTGATTGCCGCTCCGGCGGATGTGTCTCCCCTTCTGCGTATGCAAGGGGCGGCATACGCCACCCGTATCGCCGAAGATTTCCGCGATCGCGGCCAGCACGTATTGCTGATTATGGATTCTCTGACCCGTTACGCGATGGCGCAGCGTGAAATCGCGCTGGCGATCGGTGAACCACCGGCGACCAAAGGCTATCCGCCGTCGGTGTTTGCCAAACTGCCCGCGTTGGTTGAACGCGCAGGTAATGGCGTGAGCGGCGGCGGTTCCGTCACTGCATTTTATACGGTACTGACCGAGGGCGATGACCAACAGGACCCGATTGCCGACTCGGCGCGTGCGATCCTCGACGGTCATATCGTGCTTTCCCGCCATCTGGCGGAAGCGGGTCACTATCCGGCGATTGATATCGAAGCCTCGATCAGCCGTGCGATGACCGCCCTGATTACCGAAAAACATTACGCCCGCGTGCGTAACTTTAAACAATTACTTTCAAGCTTCCAGCGCAACCGCGACCTGGTGAGCGTCGGGGCTTATGCCAAAGGCAGCGATCCGATGCTCGACAAAGCGATTACGCTCTGGCCGCAGCTGGAAGTTTTCTTGCAACAAGGTATTTTTGAACGTGCCGACTGGGAAGACTCGCTTCAGGCTTTAGAGATTATTTTCCCGCAGGTGTAACACAGGTGGAGGGCGAAGATCATGGCGCAAAATGGCGCGTTAGCTACGCTAAAAGATCTGGCTGAAAAAGAAGTTGATGATGCCGCATTGCAGCTTGGCGCAATGCGACGAGGTTATCAGCAGGCTGAAGAACAGTTGACGATGTTAATCGACTATCAGCATGAATATCGCACCAACCTCAATACCGATATGACACAGGGCATTGGCAGTCAGCGCTGGATTAACTATCAGCAGTTTATCCAGACGCTGGAAAAGGCGATAGAACAGCATCGCCAGCAGTTGTCCCAGTGGGACCAGAAAGTTGATAAGGCGCTGAATTTCTGGCGTGAGAAAAAGCAACGTTTGCAGGCCTGGACGACGTTACAGAACCGCCAGGCTAGCGCGACACTGCTCGCCGAGAACCGCCTTGATCAGAAGAAAATGGATGAGTTTGCCCAGCGCGCATCAATGAGGAAACCGGAATGATCACACTGCAACAACTGCTGATGACCGACACTGACCTGTCCGGCGGTACGCAGGCTGGAAAAGGCGCTGACGGCGCACAAGATTTTCTGTCTTTGCTGGCGGGCGCTTTAACCGACACCGCAGGCCAGGGTAAAGAGGCGCCGCTGACGTTGGCCGATCTCAAGGCCGCTGGCAGCAAGCTGTCAAAAGCTGCACTCCTGAAGGACGGTGACAGCGCCGTTCCGACCAAACTCGCCGCTTTGCTGGCGCGCCAGGATGTGCTCACTCCCACCGATGACACGGCTCAGACCGCAACTTTGCAAAGCCTGGTATCCGGATTACTGCCTGCCACTCACGGCGATGCGCTGAAATCACTCACAGCAACGGCACAGAAAGACGATGCCAAAGCGGATCTGAGCGAAGAAGAGCTGGCCGGGCTGAGTGCTCTGATGGCTATGTTGCCGCATCAACAAACGGCCACTGCCGCAGCATCACAGGCAGTTGATGCCAGTCCAGTGACGACGCAGCCGACGACCGCACAAACGGCTGCGGGACGCGGTTCGTTGTTGAGCGCTGATGTGCCTCTGCGCGGCAAAGCGCAGGAGAGCCACACGGATACCGACAACGGAGCCCTGTCCGCCGGTGCACAGTTAACGCCCGTCGCCGCCGCAGCAGCTGCGAAGCAGGAAGCGGTAAGCTCTGCGTCGTCTTCGTCACCAACGGCTACGCTCGCGCCCATCATGACCAGTCACGTGAGCGCCCCGCCCGCTGCGACCGTAGCCACTGCGCCGGTTATCAGCCAGCCGCTGGGCACGCACGAATGGCAGCAGGCGATCAGCCAGCACGTTACGCTGTTCACTAAACAGGGCCAGCAAAGCGCTGAACTGCGCCTGCATCCGGAAGACCTGGGACAAGTGCAAATTTCGCTTAAACTTGATGAAAACCAGGCTCAGCTACAGATGGTTTCGGCTCATGGCCACGTGCGTGCTGCACTGGAAGCCGCCCTGCCTATGTTGCGCACGCAGCTGGCGGAAAACGGCATTCAGCTGTCGCAAAGCAGCATCAGCAGTGAAAGCTTCGCCGGGCAGCAACAGTCTTCATCCCAGCAGCAACAGCAGGCTTCCCGTTCCGGCCAGACCGGTGGATTTAATGATGAAACGGATGAACTGCTGGCAACCCCTGCTGCATTGCAGTCCGCAGCGCGTGGAAACGGCGCCGTAGACATCTTTGCCTAAACGCCAGAGGTAGAGTGATTATCTCCGTCTTTTCCACGCTTTGACCAAAGCAGGACACGGGATAATCACTCTATTAGCTGTACCAAACAGGAAGCTCGTATCAGATGACTGACTCCGCTATCACCAAAAAAGGCAAGCGCTCCATCTGGGTCCCGCTGCTGGTGTTAATTACGCTCGCCGCGTGCGCGACCGCTGGCTATAGTTACTGGCGTGCACAACAAGCGCCGTCAGCCGCTGCCAAAGCAGAACCCCCGCCGCCTCCGGCCCCGGTCTTTTTCGCACTGGATACGTTCACCGTTAACCTCGGTGATGCGGATCGCGTGCTGTATATCGGCATTACCCTGCGTCTGAAAGACGAAGCAACGCGTACCCGTCTGAGCGAATATCTGCCAGAAGTACGTAGCCGTCTGTTACTGCTTTTCTCTCGCCAGGACGCCTCCGGGCTGGCAACCGATGACGGTAAGCAAAAGCTGGTTGAAGCCATCAAGCAGACGCTGGCACCGCCACTGGTAACCGGTCAATCTAAGCAGGAAGTCACTGACGTTCTGTACACAGCTTTCATCCTGCGGTAGAGACATGGGCGATAGTATTCTTTCTCAAGCGGAAATCGATGCGCTGCTTAATGGCGACAGCGACAAGAACGATGATCCTCAACCGGGACTGGGCGGCGAACCTGATATTCGCCCCTATGACCCGAATACCCAGCGTCGCGTGGTGCGCGAGCGCCTGCAGGCGCTGGAGATCATCAACGAACGATTTGCGCGTCAGTTCCGTATGGGACTGTTCAACCTGCTGCGTCGTAGCCCGGACATCACCGTCGGGGCGATCCGCATTCAGCCTTATCATGAGTTTGCACGCAACCTGCCGGTGCCAACCAACCTTAACCTGATCCACCTGAAACCGCTGCGTGGCACCGGGCTGTTCGTGTTTTCTCCGAGCCTGGTGTTTATTGCCGTGGATAACCTGTTTGGCGGTGATGGACGTTTTCCGACGAAAGTCGAAGGACGCGAGTTCACCCATACCGAACAGCGCGTGATCAACCGTATGTTGAAGCTGGCGCTGGAATCCTACAGCGACGCGTGGAAAGCGATTAACCCGCTGGAAGTGGAGTATGTGCGCTCGGAGATGCAGGTGAAGTTCACCAACATCACCACCTCGCCAAACGACATCGTGGTAAATACGCCGTTCCACGTGGAAATCGGCAATCTGACCGGTGAATTTAATATCTGCTTGCCGTTCAGCATGATCGAGCCTCTGCGCGAAGTGCTGGTGAACCCGCCTCTGGAAAACTCGCGCAATGAAGATCAAAACTGGCGCGAGAATCTGGTACGTCAGGTTCAGCACTCACAGCTTGAATTGGTGGCGAGCTTTGCGGATATCCCGCTGCGCTTGTCCCAGATCCTGAAATTACAACCCGGCGATGTTCTGCCGATAGAAAAACCCGACCGCATTATTGCCCATGTGGATGGCGTACCGGTATTGACCAGCCAGTATGGCACTGTGAACGGTCAGTACGCGTTGCGCGTTGAGCACTTGATCAATCCGATATTGAATTCGCTGAATGAGGAACAGCCCAAATGAGTGACATGAACAATCCGTCCGATGAAAACAGCGGAGCACTGGACGATCTGTGGGCTGATGCGTTAAACGAGCAACAGGCAACCCCGAGCAAAAGCGCGGCGGACGCGGTGTTTCAACAGCTGGGCGGCGGCGACGTCAGCGGCACGCTGCAGGACATCGACCTGATTATGGATATCCCGGTCAAGCTGACCGTCGAACTGGGCCGTACCCGCATGACCATTAAAGAACTGCTGCGTCTGACGCAAGGTTCCGTCGTGGCACTTGACGGTCTGGCCGGTGAGCCGCTTGATATTCTGATCAACGGCTATCTGATTGCTCAGGGCGAAGTTGTCGTCGTGGCCGATAAATACGGCGTGCGTATTACTGACATCATCACCCCATCCGAACGTATGCGTCGTCTGAGCCGTTAAGCATGAAAACTCAGGCAACGGTATCACAACCCTCTGCGGTTCCCGGCTCGCCGCTGCTGCAAGTCAGCGGTGCGCTGTTCGGTATTATTGCCTTTATTCTGATCGCGGCGTGGCTGGCTAAACGCTTTGGCCTGGCGGGTAAAACCGCCCACGCGCGCGGCCTGAAAGTCAGCGCCAGTACGTCGCTCGGCCCGCGCGAACGCGTCGTTATCGTTGATGTTGAAGACGCCCGCCTGGTGTTGGGCGTAACCGCATCACAGATCAATGTGTTGCATAAACTGCCTCCTGCGCCGGAAACAGCGTCAGAGAACGCAGAGAATCCAGCGGATTTTCAGTCCGTTATGAAGAGTTTGCTTAAGCGTACCGGGAGATCGTGATGCGCCGTGTGTTGTCCCTTACGCTTGCAGGCCTTGGCCTGTTTGCTCCTTCCGTGTATGCGCAATTGCCTGGTCTTATCTCTACGCCTATCGCGGGTGGAGGACAGAGCTGGTCCCTGCCGGTGCAGACGCTGGTTTTCATTACCGCGCTGACTTTTATCCCGGCCATTTTGCTGATGATGACCAGCTTCACCCGCATCATCATCGTCTTTGGTTTGCTGCGAAATGCGCTTGGTACGCCCTCTGCGCCGCCAAACCAGGTGCTGCTCGGATTGTCCCTGTTTCTGACCTTCTTTATTATGTCGCCGGTTATCGACAAGATTTACGCCGACGCCTATCAGCCGTTCAGTGAAGACAAGATTTCGATGCAGGAAGCGCTGGAAAAAGGCGCTCAGCCGCTGCGTGAGTTCATGCTGCGTCAGACCCGCGAAGCCGACCTGGCGCTGTTTGCCCGACTGGCAAATGCCGGGCCAATGCAAGGGCCGGAAGCGGTGCCGATGCGCATTCTGTTGCCCGCTTACGTGACCAGTGAGCTGAAGACCGCATTCCAGATTGGCTTCACTATTTTTATCCCGTTCCTGATTATCGACCTGGTGATCGCCAGCGTCCTGATGGCGCTCGGTATGATGATGGTGCCCCCCGCCACCATTGCCCTGCCCTTTAAGATAATGCTTTTTGTACTGGTCGACGGCTGGCAGTTGCTGGTCGGTTCACTGGCGCAGAGCTTCTACAGTTGAGGCGCCCTCGATGACTCCTGAATCGGTCATGATGATGGGCACGGAAGCGATGAAAGTCGCCATTTCCGTTGCCGCGCCTCTGCTGTTAGTGGCTCTGGTCACCGGTCTGGTGATCAGTATTTTGCAGGCAGCGACGCAGATTAACGAAATGACGCTGTCGTTCATTCCAAAAATCATTGCCGTTTTCGTGACCATTATCGTCGCCGGGCCGTGGATGTTAAACCTGTTGCTGGATTACATGCGCAATCTGTTTACCAATCTGCCGTACATCATCGGCTGAAAATCTGAATGCTACACTTCACCAGCGATCAGTTTATCCAGTGGCTTGGGCTCTATTTCTGGCCGCTGCTACGCGTGATGGCGCTGATCATGACGGCGCCAATCCTCAGCGAAAAATCGATTCCCAAGCGCGCTAAAGTCGGGCTGGGGTTGCTGATTACCTTTGTCATTGCGCCTTCACTGCCGCCGGTTGACGTGCCGATTTTCTCCCCGCAGGCAATCTGGCTTGCGCTACAGCAGGTGCTGATCGGCGTAGCTATTGGCTTTACCATGCAGCTGGCGTTTGCAGCGATTCGTACCGCCGGTGAGCTGATTGGCCTGCAGATGGGTTTGTCGTTCGCCACCTTTGTTGATCCGGCCAGCCATCTCAACATGCCGGTGCTGGCACGCCTCATTGATATGCTGGCGATGCTGCTGTTCTTATCGTTCAACGGCCACCTGTGGCTCATCTCAATGCTGGTTGACACCTTCCACATGCTGCCGGTCGGCGGAAATCCGGTCAACAGCAACGCGTTTCTGGCGCTGACGCGTGCCGCAGGGCTGATTTTCCTCAACGGGCTGATGCTGGCGCTGCCGGTCATTACCCTGCTCCTGACCGTCAACCTCGCGCTGGGCTTGCTGAACCGCATGGCACCACAGCTTTCCGTATTTGTCATCGGTTTCCCGGTTACGCTGACCGTTGGCATGATATTGATGGCGCTGTTAATGCCACTTATCGCTCCTTTCTGCGAACATTTATTTGGTGAACTATTTAATTTGTTGGCCGATATTGTTCACGAACTACCCCAAAATAATAATCCCTGATGTTTATATTGTCTCTCTAAGGATATTCTTAAAATAAAACATGAAAAACATCTACCAGGATATATCTGGTGCGGTTTATTTGTTTTTATGCCCCTCACAATACTCAACATTTACTTTACTTTAAGATGATTCCTGGCAAATTATACGTAACTTTACGGGATAGTGAGTCCGCCTGAAAGTCTTTGTATTGCTCACAGGTAATACCCGAAATAATTCGAGTTGCAGGAAGGCGGCAAGCCTGAGAATCCCCAGGAGCTTACTCAAGTAAGTGACTGGGGTGAGCAGGCGCAGCCAACGCACCTGCAGCTTGAAGTATGAAGGGTATATACTTTTTATTCCATCCCGTATGGCTGTTATGAGCTCTCAGGCAGGTGGTGAATTATCGTTACGCATTGAGTGAGGGTATGCCATGTCAACGATCATTATGGATTTATGCAGTTACACCCGGCTAGGGCTAACCGGGTATCTGGCAAGCAGAGGGGTTAAAAAGCGAGACATCAACGATGTGCATGATGTTGGTGAACTTGAAGCCGCTTGTGACACTTACAAGCCTGGCGTGGTGTTTATTAATGAGGACTGTTTCATTCACGATCCAGCCAACAGTCAGCACATTAAGCAGATCATTAATCAACATCCTAAAACCTTGTTTATTGTTTTTATGGCTATTGCGAATATCCATTTTGATGAATATTTGCTGGTACGTAAAAATTTATTGATCAGTTCTAAATCAATTAAGCCCGAGTCGCTGGATGACATTTTGGGTGATTATTTGAATAAAGAGACAAAGAGTGTAGCGGAATTTAACTTACCCACGCTATCATTAAGCCGCACTGAATCGAGCATGCTCAGAATGTGGATGGCGGGACAAGGGACAATTCAAATATCCGATCAGATGAATATCAAAGCTAAAACGGTATCGTCACACAAGGGTAATATTAAAAGGAAAATAAAAACGCATAATAAACAGGTTATCTATCATGTTGTTCGTCTGACGGATAATGTGACCAACGGTATTTTTGTCAATATGCGCTAATTATTTATCTCTTCACACAACATCAATCTCTGGCCTTGCCAGAGATTTTTCGTTTTCTACGGCCGGGCAAGTCGACGCTTACCCGACGCGCAGCGATTCATTCAGAGTCGGACAGTTCCACAAAGATGCCATCTGAATGGCCAATCTCGTTAAAGAACCAGATTCCGAGCGGGTAATCTTCCAGCGACACCAGGTACATGATGCCTTCGTTGAACTGTTCCACTGCCAGTACTACGCCTGGGCGGCGCGGTCCGCCGTCCGTCTTGACGGTGACCCGATCGTTGACCTTCATAAAATCCTCCTGTGGTTTTGAGCCAGTGTAGAACAAAACGCAGCAACTGACAGCGGGCGCGAGCGTGAGTGGCGCTTTTGTGGGCAGTCTATACTTAACGCTGGAGACGGCGAAATGAGGTATGAGGAATGAAGACCGCGAAAGAGTACAGCGACACCGCGAAACGCGAAGTCAGCGTCGATGTCGATGCCCTGCTGGCCGCGATAAATGAAATCAGCGAAGGTGAAGTTCGTCGCGCCGAGGATGACCCCACGCGCGTCAGTATCGATGGGCGGGATTATCACACCTACCGCGAACTGGCCGAGGCGTTTGAGCTCGACATTCATGACTTCAGCATCAGCGAAGTGAATCGTTGAGGTGAAAAAAATCCCGGTCATGGGGATGACCGGGATCAAACTTGCTTATGCAAGAAGCACTTGTAAATTCGTTACACCAGGAAATCTGATGTGGGATTTACCTTATCCCCAATAAAATTGCATGACAAGGATATATTCCTATCGCAAATGTATTTTGCGATAACCGTCAGTTTTGATTATGAATCGCGCCCCTTACTGTGCGCGGGTCAGCGGGATCGGTTCCAGAAATGGGTAAGCTGATGCGAAATTCGTTTTAGGATTAATCTCAGGTGAATCACTCAGGAGACGCTATGTCCTTACTCAAGGAGACGCTGCTAATTTTTACCGATTTGGACGGTACGCTGCTGGATATCCACACCTACGACTGGGGCCCCGCTACGCCGTGGCTGAATAAATTGCAGGACCATCAAATCCCGGTGATTTTGTGCAGCAGTAAAACGGCAGCGGAAACTCTCAAAATCCAGCAGGATTTGGGGCTGGAAGGTTTGCCTTTTATTGCCGAAAACGGGGCGGTGGTGCAGCTGGATGTGCGCTGGGACGATCACCCGAATGCACCGCGCCTGATTAACGGTACGCCGCACAGCGAAATTTGCAGCCTGATCGATCCGATTCGCGAACGCGCGGGGTATAAGTTCACCACTTTCGATGATGTCGATGAACGGGTGATCGGCGAGTGGACCGGGCTGAGTCGGGAACGTTCGGCGTTAGCGCGTCTGCATGAGGCTTCCGTCACGCTTATCTGGCGTGACAGCGATGAGCGTATGGCACAGTTTGAAGCTGAACTGGTGCAATTAGGCTTTAAATTCGTCCAGGGCGCACGTTTCTGGCACATTCTGGACGCACGCGGTGGAAAGGATCAGGCGGTTAACTGGCTGATTGACGAGTATCGCAAGCGCGAGGGATTTGTGCCGACGACTATCGGGCTGGGCGACGGACCCAACGACGCCCCTCTGCTCGATAATGTCGATTACGCCGTGGTGGTGAAAGGCATTAACCGCCACGGGATCCAGCTGCAGGATGATATTCCTGAGCGGGTCTATCACACCACCCAACCAGGGCCGGAAGGCTGGCGTGAAGGGCTGGATCATTTCTTATCCGCGTCGCGCCACACCACCTGATTTCTCCCCTGCTGTTTCGCCACATAGAGGCGCCCATCGGCAATGGACTGCAACTGCTCAAAGTCGAAATTATCGTTCTCCTCTGTGCTGCTCACGCCCATTGAAGCACTGATCCGCGTGGTGGTACTCTTTTTCACCAGAATCTCTTTACTGCTGATATAGGCGCGAATGCGCTCGGCCACTTCAGCAGCCTGCTGCGTCGTCGCGCCCGGCAGTACAACGCAAAACTCCTCGCCACCCACGCGACCCGCGACGTCGGTGCTACGCAAAGCTCTGGCAATCAATCCGGCGGTGTGACACAGCACTTTGTCACCGGCCTGATGACCGAATTGATCGTTAATACTTTTGAAATGGTCCAGATCGAGCTGAATCACTGAGAACGGTATCTTCTGCTGACGGCACTCTTCGGCCAGCGTTTTTGCTCTGTCGAACAATGCTCCGCGATTGTTCAGCCGGGTCAGCGGGTCGTGCCACGCCTGCCATTGCAGCGAGTTTTGCAGGCTGTACATGTTGCTGACCATCCGGCGGATTACCAGCCACGAGATCAGCAGCATCGCGGTAAAGAGCGCCCACAGTAGGGCCAGCGCAATACTAATACTGCCGAAATCGCCGTTAACGCCTTCCTGTAACGTGTGGACGCGCAGCACCACGCCGTCAAAATGATCCAGCCGCTCCCAACTGATATAGCGCGAGTTCAAACGAATGCCGCCCTGAGTATCGCCTTCAATGGCGTGAGCAATCTGCGCCCGCTCGCGCTCGTCGAACTGATTAATCAGCCCCTCCGGTGGCTCGGAGGTGGTAATCAAATTCAGGCGGCTGTCATAGAGCTGATATTCCCCGTCCGTGCGTTTATCCACGGCATCCGTGAGCAGTTGCTTCATCGTCGGGAGGGTAAAATCCATCGCCAGAACGCCGTACCAGTAGTGATCCAGATAGACCGGCAGGCTGGCGGTGATGACTCTCTCTTCCTGAGCGCCGGACGAGGGCGCCATAAACCAGCGCACGCCACGTGAGCGGTTTTGTCGTTCGGTTTGTTGGGTAAACCACGGGCTCGTGACCAAATCATAGTAACGGGATATCACGGTATGATTTTGCGCGGTGGGTTCGGTCGAGAGAAAAAAGCCTGCCCGCGAGACATAATAGACGCGTTTTTCCTTCCCGGTGGTCGAGGTGGCGAGGCGCAGTAAATACCCGACTTCCAGCGCCGCAGAGAGTTCATTGCCGATGCGCTGATTGTCTCGCGCCAGGAGCGTGGTGCGCTCTACGGTAGCATCAGAGACGCCGCTGATGGGCAGCGTGCGCTGCTGATCGACATCCAGTTGCCAGAAAGGCTCGGCGCGTAAGCGATTAAAGCTGCCAACAGCATCCTGCAATACGCGAAAGCCGAGCGGCGTTTGCAGCGCATCTCCCATGCTATGGCGAAAAAAGAGCAGTTTATCAATACTGAACTGGAGCTGTCTGTCGAGCGAGCTGGCTACATTTTTCAGATGGTTTTGCTGGCTTGAGATGTAGGCATCTTCCAGCACCACCACTTCTCGCCAGGTCAGGATCGTTGAAAAAACAAGGACTACCACAAAGCAGAGATTGACGATTTTCCCTGGGTGGTGACGCAGCCGTTCCAGAAAATGTGTTTTGGCTTTAAAAACATCGCGCTGCACAGACACTCCCTGCTGAAAACTTGCAACATCCGCACAAAAGCAAAGCCCGGCGGTTCCCATATCCTAAGACAAGCATTACGTACAATGATAGTCAACAAAAACGCCCGGACATGCCGGGCGTTGCGTGATTAAGCCGTGTCTCGCCGTTGTCGTCCATCACCGGGCAGAAGTTCGTCTTCACGAAACGCTTCCCGCTTGATGCCGTACCCGTCGTACCACCGACATTCCACCATGCCACTGGAATATCCGGTGACAATCATCGGTGGACCACCGTTTTTTGACTTAACTTCATCACTGACCACAAAGACCATAACCGCCTCCAGTATCAGGGTGAAACTGTTTCAATCTAGACGAGGAACGGTGTTTTTGCATAATCATCTGTGGAGCAATTAGTGCGAAACTCCGCGCACTTTTTCGATGCCCTTTACGGCCGCAATGACGATGGCACCAATGATAAAGCCGATCACCAGATTCGCTATCACCGGTAATACCGCCGCTACAACGGCCCCGTGCTCTGCGGAAAAATGCTCAATCGCATGGTGCAACGGCGCAATGCCGTGAACCACAATCCCACCGCCGACCAGGAACATCGCCAGCGTGCCGATAATGGTGAGTGATTTCATCAGCCACGGAGCCAGCACCAGCAGGCCTTTACCGACCGCTTTCGCCAGCGCGTTGGGTTTTTTCTCCAGCCAGTAGCCCATGTCGTCGAGTTTGACGATCACACCCACAAGGCCGTAGACGCCCACGGTGACCAGAATCGCGATACCGGAAAGCACCAGCACCTGGTTGAGCAGCGGGGATTCGGAGACAATGCCCAGCGTAATCGCCACAATCTCTGCCGAAAGAATAAAGTCGGTGCGGATCGCCCCTTTCACTTTATCGCGCTCAAAGGCCATCGGATCCTGCGCGGCAAGCGCTTCCAGACGCTTCTGGCGTGCCTGCGGGGTCTCTTCGTCCTTATGCGCACCAAACGAATGCAGCACTTTTTCGACGCCTTCGTAGCACAGAAACGCACCGCCAATCATCAGCAGAGGCGTGATCGCCCACGGAATAAACGCACTGATCAACAGGGCCAGCGGGACCAGAATCACTTTGTTGATAAACGACCCTTTCGCTACGCTCCACACCACCGGTAGCTCACGGTTGGCGCGCACGCCCGAGACCTGCTGCGCATTCAGCGATAAGTCATCCCCCAGCACACCGGCCGTCTTTTTCGCCGCCAGTTTTCCCATCACCGAAATGTCATCCAGCAAGGTGGCAATATCATCGAGCAATGTTAATAAGCTACTTCCTGCCAAAATCTGATCCTTCTTATTTTGATAATTAAGTGAATAGTATGGAGCAAAAAGCGAAACCCTGAAACAGGCAGCTCAAGTCAACAAATAATTCACACCATCGATACAATTAAAGGACTCGCCAGCCCGATAGTTTTCACGTTTACTATGAGCGACCTTTTTAAATCGCTGTGAGGGATTATGCGTTTCCGGCAATTATTACCCCTTATTGGAGCGCTGTTTTCGCTCTACATCATCTGGGGTTCGACCTATTTTGTGATTCGTATCGGCGTGGAGAGTTGGCCACCGCTGATGATGGCGGGCGTGCGTTTTCTCTCTGCTGGCGTGCTGCTTCTGGCATTTCTGCTGATGCGTGGGCATAAACTCCCCTCGCTGCGCCCAATGATGAACGCGGCGCTTATCGGCCTGTTATTGCTTGCCGTGGGTAACGGCGGCGTGACGGTGGCGGAGCATCAGAACGTGCCGTCCGGAATTGCGGCGGTGGTGGTTGCCACAGTGCCGCTATTTACGCTGTGCTTTAGCCGTCTGTTCGGCATCCGCACGCGTAAACTGGAGTGGATGGGCATCGGCATTGGGCTGGCTGGGATTATTCTGCTCAACAGCGGCGGGAATCTGAGCGGCAATCCGTGGGGCGCGGTGTTAATTCTGATTGGCTCCATGAGCTGGGCCTTTGGTTCGGTATTGGGTTCACGGGTGGAACTCCCTTCCGGGATGATGGCAGGCGCCATTGAGATGCTGGCAGCGGGCATTGTGCTGTTGATAGCCTCAACCGTATCCGGTGAAAAGCTGACCGCGATGCCAACGCTTTCTGGCTTCCTGGCGGTCGGTTATCTGGCCATTTTTGGCTCGATTATCGCCATTAACTCTTATATGTTCCTGATCCGCAACGTCAGCCCTGCCGTTGCCACCAGCTACGCTTACGTTAACCCGGTGGTCGCTGTATTACTCGGCACCACGTTTGCGGGCGAGGTCTTATCGTCCGTTGAGTGGTTAGCGCTGGGAGTGATCATCATGGCAGTAGTGCTGGTGACGCTCGGGAAGTATCTGTTCCCGGCTAAACCGGTGGTTACGCCGTGTGAGGTGGAGAAGTTGTAATCGGGCTTATCCCCATCGTATCGATCTGCGCGGTTTGACCGCCGCCGCAGATCCACTCTTCCAGCCGCTCCGTCAGCGAAGCATCATCAAGTTTTAATCTGCCCCGCAGCGCACATTCCCAGACGATAAGAACACGCCAGCCCTGCGCCAACAGCGTGGTGATATCTCGCTGGTCACGCGCCACATTCTTGCCAATTTTCTCCAGCCAAAAATCGGTGCGCGTCGCCGGGACGTTAAACAGATAACAGTCGTGATGATGCCAGAAGCAGCCGTGGGTGAAGATAATGCAGTGATAATCATCGAGGATAAAATCAGGGCGGCCTGCCAGCGCCGCATCCTGGACGCGAAACTCAAAACCGCTGTGGGTCAAGAGTCCTGCCAGCCGTCTTTCAATCGCGGTATCACGCGTGCCGATGGCACGCATGTTTTTGCTGCGGGTCGCCTTATTGTGCACATCCGTCATTGACGGCCTCACTCAGGCGTTGCTTTACGGCTAATTTGATGCGCGATTCGAGCAGTTTCGCCACCGCCGCAAACGCAGGCACGACAACGGAATTACCAAACTGGCGATAAGCTTGGGTGTCTGAGACCGGAATACGGAAATGATAACCCTGCGGGGATTCAAAACCCATCAGACGCCCACACTCGCGCGGCGTTAAGCGACGCGGGCGATGACGTTGATTATTGGGATCGTCGAAATCCACTTCCCCCAGCGCTTTATCCCAACCTCTGTCGATCAGGATCTCGGCCCCGTCTTTGTAATAGCGGGCCGACAGCGTACGGGTCACGCTGCGAGGATTGGTCGGATCAACCATCCCAAAACCAAAGCCATTGCCTTTCGCCTGATGCTTTTTGGCATAGCGATAGAGATATTTCCACAGCACTGGCGTGAGGATAAATTTAGCGTCAACCACCGGCTCCAGCAGCTCGGCAACGGAAGGCCGGTGTGCCGGATAGAGTGACGGAATATCACGCAGCGTGAAGTTGCCTTTCAGATTCAGATCGCGTCGGAACCCCACCAGCACAATGCGCTCACGGTGCTGCGGCAGGAAGTGTTTGCCATCAATGATTTTAGGATCGTCTGCGCCCATGTCCTGCGCATCTGCTACGTCGTAGCCCAGTTCATCAAGCGTTTGCATGATGATGCGGAAGGTTTTTCCGCCGTCGTGGCTTTTGAGGTTTTTGACGTTTTCCAGCACAAAAATGGGCGGACGGCGGGCGTCGATAATCCGTACTACGTCAAAAAACAGCGTGCCCTGCGTATCGCAGGCAAAACCGTGGGCGCGGCCCAACGCGTTCTTTTTCGACACGCCCGCAAGGGAAAACGGCTGGCAAGGAAAGCCCGCCAGTAACACGTCATGTGGCGGAATATTTTGCCGGATATTATCCGCAGCCTCTTCGTCGCTGACGCCAGGTTTATGGCTCAGAGTGACGTCGCGGATATCTTCATTGAAATGGTGGGTGTGGGGATCGCAATACCAGTTGGCTTTGTAAGTGCGTACCGCGTGTTTGTTCCATTCACTGGTAAACACGCACTGTCCGCCGATCGCCTCAAAGCCGTAACGAATGCCACCGATACCGGCAAACAGGTCAACAAAGCGAAAAGCGTAGTTAGGATGGGCAGCAGGCGGGCGTGGAAGCAGGTTTTGCAGGAAGGTAAATTCCCCTTCGCTAAGGCGGTGCCCTGCCCGCTCGCTGGTGACCAGTCGCTTGAGGATCGCCGGGCTCCAGTGGCTTTCCCCCTGGGCATTCAGTTCGTTCACCAGCGTTTTTGCATCATAGATGGTCAGCAGTTTGCTGAGTAAAGCCTGCACCGTGGCCGTTGATTTCTCTGCCTGCGCGAAAGCGGGTTGTAACACTGATCGTTTTTCCTGCATACCTTTAACCGGACGAAAGAGACTGAGGACAGATTACCATAGTTCAGCTTTACAGCGTGCGCTGGAATCGGCTCAGGACCTGCGCATCCATACCGAGGCAATCCCCCTGCAACTCCGCGCTCAGTTTCGCCATAAACTGCACTAAAAAGTGAGCGTTATGACGGGCAAGCTCACGCCCAGGTTCGGTTTGCATCGTGTCCGGCAGGCGCAACAGCTTGGTCTGGAAATGGTCGAGAGCAAACTGTTTGTCGTTTAACGTGCGCGCATCGGCAAACGGATCGTCGGCATCGAACAACGCCACGCCCAACGAACCTGATACGGCGAAGACGCGCGCCAGACCAATTGCGCCCAACGCTTCGAGCCTGTCGGCGTCCTGAACTATTTTGGCTTCAAGAGTCTGCGGTGCAATCCCGGCACTGAAACTGTGCGCTTCGATCGCATGTTCCACTGCGGGAATAAGGCTCTCGGGGAAATCGGGGAAATAATCAGAGAGGATCTGTCGGGTTTTGCGCGCCGCCAGCTGCGAAGACTGGCTGCGTTCAGGATGATTTTTGGGCAGACTGACGATGTCATGGAAATAACAGGCGGCCAGCACCACTAGCGCATCGACGGACTGACCCGCCATCATGCGCTGGGCGGTCATCCATACACGGCGGAAATGTGAAATGTCATGTGCGGCATCATCCGTGGGATGATGCGCGGTTAACCAGGCTTCGAAGCGTTGCTGCCAGTCGGTACGTTCCATGATTTCTCCTTCATAAAACGCTCACCTTAACAACTTTGTGCAGGCCTTTCACTCGTTGCTGCCGCGCGGGCGCGTGTACCAGGCGATGGCCCCCAGAATCAGCCCCACCGAGCCCAGCACCAGAAAACCAAGAATAGCGCCGAGCCACTTCCCGCTGGTTGATCCCAGATCACCTTCCATTACCAAATCCGGCGTCGAGGGGATTTTACTGACCACCCACAGATAGCGGAGCATCGCCCAGACAAAGTATCCGCAAAATGCGTAAAACGCCCACAGAGCGAGTTTGCCTCCCAGGCCACGAGTGTTGTTCTGTTCCATGTTTAACCTTTACTGCAGCGGTAAAGACGTTACCGCTCTCACATTGCGTGCTCAAAAGTGTGAATAAAGTCACATTTTGACACTCTTTGCGTTGTCATGCGACGGTAAAGGCGATTGGATTTACCTTAAGTTGATCGGACGCAATTAAACTTCAGAATATCCCAAACACTAAAGGCCGCAGCAGCGGCCTTTTTGTTCATAATTTCAAGGATTACGGCGCTTCCTGCAATGCGACGCGAATAAATCCGTTGTTTTGGTCAAGTAAATCACGCGCCTGCCAGGCGTCCAGCCCGGTCATGACCATCAGCACGGCAGTTTTACAATGGTGATTGCAGCTTTCCAGCGCCGTTTTGGCGACGGTACGCGTACATCCTCCGGCTTCCATCACAATCGCAATCTGCCTTTCAGACCACTTGATACTTTTGGCCTCCAAATCCACGCGCATATTGCTGTAAACCCGGCCGGTACGAACGGCTAATCCTGTGGCGATCATATTCAGGATCAGTTTTTGCGCCATGCCTGCTTTAGCGTTATTCCAGCCTGCCACCACGTCTGCCCCGGTTTGTGGCGCTATCACCATGCTCGCCAGATGCGCGGCTTCGCTTTGCTCGTCGCAGGTAATGATGGCAACCGGTGAGCTCAGGGACCAGGCGTGGCGCATCGCGCCCCAGACCCACGGCGTTTTACCGCTGACGGAGAGCGCAAGCATCATGTCGTGCTCGCCAAAATTCATCGCCTGGAGATCGGCCACACCGCGATCGTAATTTCCTGCGTCGTCTCCGGCATCAAGGCCAATAACCGGATGTTTGCCCGGCGCATACTCCATCGCCGCATGTAGCGCCGCTCGGCCAGATGGTCCGGCGCCGACAATAAACAGCCGTCCGCCGTGGCTCATTGTGGCCGCAGCATTATCCACTACGCGGGCGATGACGGGTAAAAAAGGAGTAATGGAGTCGGTAATGTACTTATCATCCTGATGAATGACATTCAGCATGTCCAGGGTCGACAACCTGTCGATATCCGCCGTATCCGCGTGACGTCTCTCCGTGACCAAACCGTTCAGCTTAACGCTCATAAACTGCCTCCTTGTTATGAATTCCCCCACACTATAAAGTGTTTTATATGGATGACCTGCGAGGGGGGTCACGAAAAGAGCAGCATTCGTCAGCTTTTACATCGCTTTAAGAAAGCGCCGTCATCAGCGATAATTACCCCTTTCTAATTATCCACGGGGTTTCGATGAGCGATTTGCAGCCTTTAGCCACGACGCGCAAGCGCCCAATGAAGCTCAACACGCTGGTCACGCTGATGGTGTGTAGCGTGATTGGTTCGGTTTTACTGGTCATTTTTGCGCTCTACTTTGTGCAGGTTACCCGCGCGACCCGCGATGGCGTAAAGGACACCGCGCTCGCCATCGCCCGCACGCTGGCCGACAGCCCCGACGTGAAACGCGGTCTGCAATTCTCGCCGGAAAACAGTCCAATTCAGTCTGTCGCTGACGCGATCGCCCGCCGCAACGATCTGCTCTTCGCTGTCGTTACCAATATGCAGGGCGTGCGTTATTCCCACCCGGACAATACCCTGTTGGGTAAACATTTTATCGGCGAGGACATCAAACCAGCGCTTGAAGGAAAGGAAAATGTCTCGGTCAACCACGGCGTACTGGCCGAGGCCCTGCGCGTGTTCACCCCGGTTTATAATGACCAGCATCAGCAGATCGGCGTAGTCGCCATTGGTATTTCGCTCAACAAAGTGGATGAGCAGATCAGCCGCAGCCGCTGGAACGTTATCTGGACAGTGCTGTTCAGCGCGCTGATGGGAACGCTCGGCACCTGGGGACTGGTGCATCTGCTCAAACGGATTTTGTTCGGGCTTGAGCCTTACGAAATCTCCGCCCTGTTCGAGCAACGTCAGGCGATGCTGCAATCACTGAAAGAGGGTGTCATCGCGGTCGACAGCCACGGCCGCGTGACGATGATTAACCACGCCGCCCGCCAGATCCTGCTGCTGCCCGCACACAGCGCCGACGAGCCGCGCCACATGCCGATGCTCGCCTCTCTGCGTCGGGTTTCGCAGACCGGAAAAGCGCTACAGGATCAGGAGATCGACTGTAACGGGCGTTTGCTGCTGTGCAATACCTTCCCGGTCAGGAGTCAAAGCGCGGTGATTGGCGCAATCAGTACCTTCCGCGACAAAACTGAAGTCCGTGAGTTAATGCAGCGGATGGATGGCATGGTGAGTTACGTCGATGCCCTGCGCACCCATTCCCACGAATTTATGAACAAGCTGCATGTGATCCTCGGCCTGTTGCATATGAAACGTTACGATAAGCTGGAAGAATATGTTCTTCAGACCGCGCAGAATTATCAGACTGATATCGGCGCGATTCAGAATAAAATTAAATCACCGGTCATCGCCGGATTCCTGCTGGGGAAAATCAACCGCGCCAAGGAAGCGGGATTTACCCTGACGCTGGCGGACGAGTGCCAGGTGCCGGACACGCCCAATACCGAGCAGGTCACAGTACTAATTACCGTGCTGGGCAATCTTATCGAAAATGCGCTGGATGCCATGAGCAGCCAGGCCGAGGGCGAAGTCGGCCTGCTGATGCATTATCAGAATGGCTGGCTAAGCTGTGAAATCAGTGACGATGGCCCAGGAATTGACCCCGCGCGGCTGGAAAATATTTTTACGAAGGGTTTTTCTACTAAAGGTGAAAACCGGGGTGTGGGACTCTTCCTTGCTCGCCAACAGCTCGAAAAACTCGGCGGTGATATTACCGTCGAATCTGAGCCAGGCGTATTTACTCAATTTTTTGTTCAGATCCCCTGGGATAGCGAGAGGAAAATCGCGTGATAAATGTCTTAATTGTCGATGATGATGCCATGGTGGCCGACCTTAACCGTCTGTATGTTAACCGGGTTGAGGGTTTTAGCTGCTGCGGCGTAGCCTCCACGCTGAACCAGGCCGAAGCGGTCATTAATAATCCCGCGCAGCCTGTCGATCTGGTGCTGCTCGATGTCTATATGCAGCAGGATAACGGCTTGGATCTGCTGCCGGTGATTCGCGCCTCTGGTCGCCCGATCGACGTTATCATGATTTCTTCGGCCTCTGATGCCACGACGATCCAGACCTCGATGCATTACGGGGTGGTGGATTATTTGATTAAGCCTTTCCAGTTCCCGCGTTTTGAAGAAGCGCTGAACGGCTGGAAGGAGAAGAAGCAGCTGATGGGCTCGCATCAGTATTACGAGCAGGCGGATGTCGACCGTATTCTGCACGGCGGCGCGCCGGAGCTGGCGGACAGCAAGCGTCTGCCGAAAGGCTTGACCCCGCAGACCCTGCGCACGATTTGTCAGTGGATTGACGGGCACCCCGATGCGGAATTTTCCACCGACGACCTGGCTAACGCGGTCAGTATCTCCCGCGTTTCGTGTCGTAAATACCTGATTTGGCTGGCACAGATTACGATTCTCTTCACCAGCATCCACTACGGGGCCACCGGGCGCCCGGTGTATCGCTACCGATTACAGCCGGAACAGGTCGGGCTGCTCAGGCAATATTGCCAGTAAGGCGATAGCGGTTATCCAGCAGCCGGAAGCGAAAATGCTGCATTGACGAGAGCACGACCTCTTTGGATTTAGTCACAAAGATCGCTTCAATATCAGGCCGCGTGCGCAGCGCGGCACAGCCCTTCTCCACGCCCATCCCGTAAATCAGCGTGGTCCAGATATCGCCGTCGATGGAGTTGGTCGAGATAATCGTCACGCTGTCGAGTTCGTTATCCAGCGGATAGCCTGTACGCGGGTTAAGTATGTGGTGATAGCGCTTGCCGTCATGTTCAAAGAAGCGTTCGTAAGTGCCCGATGTCACCACCGATTTATTTTCCACCACCAGCGATCCCACTAATTCATCCGCGCCGCCGAAGGGCGTTTTGATGCCGAGTGACCAGCCGCCCTCCGGCGCACCGAGGGTCTGAATATTGCCCCCAAGGTTAATCAACCCGAGCGTTTCGCCCTCTTTGCGCAGGTAGTCTCGCACCCGATCGGCGATGTAGCCTTTGGCGATGGCACCGAGATCGATCTCCATACACGGTTGGGTCAGAAACACGCTGCTGGCATTGTCGTCGAGCAATACTTCGGCTGGATTGGTGATCGTCAGCAGTGCCGTAATCTCTTCTGCGGGCGGCACGCTGTCGCCCTTGAAGCCAATCTTCCAGCGTTTTACCAGCGGGCCAATCGCGAGGTTGAAGGCGCTGTTCTCAAGCAGGCTTGCGGCTTTCGCCACGCGGATCAATTCATAAACCGGACGGCTGACGCTGACAGCGTGTTTTCCGGCAGCGTGGTTAATGTCCATCACCTGCGAGGGTGCGCGGTTGACGGTAAGCAGATCTTCGTACTGTTTGATGAGGCGAAACACGCGTGAGGCGAGCGCTTCGTTACTGGAGAAAAGCTTCAGGAGAATGGGGGAGCCCATCAGGGTGGCGGTGTAGCTGTAGACGCGGTTATCAGACATGGTAATGCCCCTCGGTTAAATTGCCGGATGGCGCTGCGCTTATCCGGCCTACAAAACCGTGCCCGGCAACCGCCGGGCATTGATATTACTGTTTTGCGCGCATCGCCGCCTGATGTCCGGCCAGAGTACCAAAAATAATGATATCTGCCACGGCGTTACCGCCGATACGGTTCCCGCCGTGGATGCCGCCGACCACTTCACCCGCCGCAAATGCGCCCGGAATAACCTGTTTGTCGCTATTCAACACGCAGGTTTGAGTGTTAATGGTCACACCGCCCATCGTGTGATGCACGCCTGGGGCGATGCGGATTGCGTGGAACGGGCCTTCGTTGACTGGCGCGCGCAGTGCAGTGGTGCGGCCAAAATCATCGTCATGCTGTTTTGCGACAAAACCGTTGTAGCGCTCCAGCGTGTCGAGGAAGGTGTTTTCATCCATGCCCAGCGTTTTTGCCAGCGCTTCTGGTGAGCTGGCGCTGGTGACCAGACCTTTGGCAATGTACTCATCCGCCGCTTTGTTTTTCGCGCGAACGTGCTCATCAAACACGATGTAGGCGTATTTTTCCGGCAGGGCGATGATCTGCGCCGAGACTTTGTCGCGGGTTTCCATTTCGTTGAAGAAACGGCTGCCCTTCTGGCTAACCAGGATAGCGCCACCGCCACGAATGGATTCGGAAATCAGATACGACGTGTTTTGCTCCACGGTCGGGTGGATCTGAATTTCGCCCATATCCACAGTACCTGCGCCAATACGTTCCAGCAGCGCGATACCACCACCGGTGGCCCCTTTGTGGTTGGTGGTGACAAAACCGTCCAGATCCGGGCGATATTTAACGACCATGCTGCTGTTGGCGCTGAAACCGCCAGTCGCCATGATCACGCTGCGAGTTGAAACGGTGACCGTTTCGTTCTCTTCGGTGGTCAGACGCACCCCTTTCACTTCGCCATCTTCAAAAATAATGTCGCTGACGGAGGTATCAAGCATCACGTCGATATTGCGTTTGTTGACATTACGCACCAGACCGCTGATCAGATATCCGCCTACCGCAGAGCCGTCTTTTGGACGGTGAGTACGTTCGATGCTCATCCCACCGGTGGTCGTGATGCCGTTCAGCATGATCCCGCGAGTTGCCAGCCATTCAATCGCTTCTGGCGCGTTTTCCACAAAGCGACGCAGCAGTTCTGGATTGTTCTTGTTGTGACCGCCTTTCAGGGATTCCTGGTAGAACAGCTCTTTGCTGTCCTGGATGCCTTGTACGCGCTGGAAGCGTGTTTCTGCGGCGTTCATCCCGGCAGATGCTTTAATGGTGTTCCCGCCGATGGTGGGCATTTTCTCGACGATCAGCACGCTGGCCCCTTCATCATGCGCCTGAATCGCGGCCGCCAGACCAGCACCACCGGAACCGACAACCACGACATCAAACTGTTTCGCTTCGTTCGGATCGACGCCCTCTTCTGCCGCCAGTACTTTGCTGGATTTCAGCATCGCTTTGGAAACCGCTTTTTTCACGGCTTCGCTCTGGCTGGTCGCGCCGGTGATGGCATCCACGTGCGGGGTGTTGGCATCAAGAATACGGCTGCGGATCTCTTCAAAGCTGCTGACAAATTCCACATCCTGAGTCGGGCCAGATGCCAGTTCGATGTCAGCGATACGGTCCGTTTCGAGACTCACGTTAATCACTAATTTGTTGACATCGTCCTGCACGGTTTCGGTGAACAGGCCAGCTTTAAATTTCGATTCGCCCATGCTCATGTCGCGGATCATCGCTTCCACCAGCGAGAAACGCCACAGCGGTTCTGGGATGTTCAACGCTTCGCGTTGGGTGCTGTCCATAAACAGCTCCAGCGTTTCGCCGTCGCGAATACGGTCGGTCCAGTCAGGATAGGCGATAGTCGCGCGACCCACGGCAATCAGATCGTAACCGTGGTCCAGCGCCTCGTTCACATCGGCGGCGTTCACTACGCCACCCACCCCCATCACCGGAATTTGCGCGAGCGTTTCGGAACGCATGGCGCGGTACTTCTCGATAAGTGGCGTTGGGTCCTGGGTGTCGACGATGGACGGGCGCAGCGTTGCGCCAACGGAGAAGTGCAGGTAATCCAGACCGCGTGCGGCCAGTTTTTCCAGCAGGTACAGGGTGTCGTCAAAACGAATACCGGGGACTTCCATCTCTTCCGGAGAGAAGCGGTAGCCGATAATGAACGCGTCATCCGCATACTGACGGACCATTTTGTGAGTGATTTCAAGCACTGCCAGCGGGAATTTGGCGCGGTTGTCGCGGCTGCCGCCCCACTCGTCTTCACGCTGGTTGGAGTTCGGGGAGTAGAACTGCTGAATCAGATAGGTGTTCGCGCCGTGAATTTCGACGCCGTCAAAGCCCGCCTGAATTGCACGACGAACCGCTTCACCGAACTTGCCGATCATGCCTTCCACTTCTTCAGTGGTTAATGCCACCGGAGTAGCTGCGCCATCGCGCGGTGCGGCCACGGCGCTTGGGCCGACCGGGGTACGGCCACCAATCAGTTTCGGGTCGACCATGCGACCGCCGTGGTAGATCTGCAGCAGCGCTTTAGAGCCTTTAGATTTAATCGCGTCGGCAATTTTTGCCAGCCCGGCGATTTTCTCATCGTTATCGATACCGATAGCGCCAGGGAAAGCCAGGCCCAGATCGTCAACAAAGCAGCATTCAACGATGATGGTACCGATGCTGCCGGAGCGCGCACGGTAGTATTCCACCAGCTCGCTGGTCACCGTGCCGTCGTAATAACCGGTACAGGTGGTCATAGGTGCCATTAACAAGCGGTTTTTGAGTTCGGTACCATTCGGTAATGTGAAAGGACTAAGGATTCGTTCGTTAGTGCTCATAATAGAAACTCCAAACTTTTAAAATTGAAATCTGAGAATTCTTTATCGGATTTTGTTTCTGGTTAATTTTTTTGCCGATGTCATGGTATTAATATAACGATATTTTTAGTTACTAAAGTAATTACGTTAGTTATAAAAGTATTTAATCCCTGCAATAACATTATTACTACATTGGTGTTATTGATATTAGGGTGTTGCGTTCACAATAATATAAACATCGTTAACCTTTTAGTTACTTTTTTATTTGACACAAAACAACCCAACGCATTGATTAATCAAGGTCATTTATTTAATAATCATTTTTACGCATTATCTATTCAACGATTTCAAACAGTCGACAGGGCTAATAACCACATAACTCAATGTGGTTATTTTAATTAGTATAAAAATATTCCTGCATTTCTATTTTATTGATCGCGATCAATTCCACTGGCATCGAAAGGCGCAGTATATAAACATCATCAATTTTTAATTTAACGCATCGTGAATCGCGTTAAATCGCTATTTACGAAATAACCAGAACGCACCTTAAATAACTAAAGAAAGTAAATAAATTAAAAAAGGCGCAGCGTTATTTCTTCAAAACCGAATTTTTGACAACTTAAGAAGCAAACCTATGAATGATAAAACAGCTGTAACGCCCCCAGTGGCGAGCAAGCCGAAAGACGGAAACAACAAACGTCTGCTAATGATGGCACTGCCGATCATTGTTGCCGTGCTGCTCCTGTTTGTGCCGGTTCCTGAAGGGCTGCCACCTTATGCCTGGCACTACTTCGCTATCTTTGTTGGTGTGATCGTCGGTTTAATCTTCGAGCCGCTGCCGGGTGCCGTGATTGGCCTGACCGGTGTCGTCGCCATCGCACTGTGTAGCCAGTGGGTGCTGTTCAGCCCGGAACAACTGGCTGACCCGAAATTCAAACTGGCCGGTGCTTCCTTTAAATGGGCGGTGAGCGGCTTCGGTAACTCCACCGTCTGGCTGATTTTCGGCGCGTTCATGTTCGCCGCGGGCTACGATAAAACCCGTTTCGGCCGCCGTCTGGCGCTGATTCTGGTGAAATATCTCGGCCGTCGCAGCCTGACGCTGGGTTACGCGATCACCTTCGCCGATCTGCTGCTGGCCCCGTTCACTCCATCCAACACGGCGCGCAGCGGCGGGACTATCTACCCGATCATCGCTAACCTGCCGCCGCTGTACGGTTCAAAACCGAACGACCCAAGTTCACGTAAGATTGGCTCTTATCTGATGTGGGTGGCAATCACCGCGGCCTGTATCACCAGCTCCATGTTCCTCTCTGCGCTGGCGCCTAACCTGCTGGCTCTGGCGCTGGTGAAAAGCATCGTTGGCATCAACATCTCCTGGGGTACCTGGTTCATCGCCTTCTTGCCAGTGGGCGTGCTGCTGATTCTGGTGATGCCGCTGCTGGCCTACTGGTTCTACCCGCCAGAAGTCAAAATCAACGACGAAGTGCCGCTGTGGGCGTGTCGTGAACTGGAGAAACTGGGCAAACTGTCGCGTAACGAAATCCTTCTGCTGGTCTTCGTATGCTGTGCGCTGATGATGTGGATTTTCGCCGCCGCGTGGATTGAACCGGCCCTGGCTGCCCTGCTGATTGTTGGCCTGATGCTGTGGACCGGCGTGCTGGAGTGGAACGACATCACCGGCAACAAAGCCGCGTGGAACACTTTTGTCTGGTTCGCCACCTTAGTGGCCCTTGCGGATGGCCTGTCCTCCACCGGCTTCATCGCCTGGCTGGGTAAAGAAGGCGGCCTGCTGATGAGCGGTATCTCGCCGGGTGTTGCGACTATCGTCCTGCTGCTGGCGTTCTACCTGCTCCATTACCTGTTTGCCAGCACCACCGCGCACACCACCGCACTGCTGCCCGCGATGCTGACTATCGCCGCGACTATCCCAGGCATCAACATGGAAGTGTTCGTCCTGCTGATGGTGACCTCGCTGGGTATCATGGGGATTATCACCCCGTACGGCACCGGCCCAAGCCCGATTTACTACGGCAGTGGCTACCTCCCGACCAAAGATTACTGGCGTCTCGGTACTATCTTTGGCGCCATCTTCCTGGCGGCCCTGCTGCTGATTGGTTATCCGTGGATGTCCATGATGTTCTGATTCTTAACCGCCGGGAGACACCCTCCGGCGGTTTAATTTTATGGAGTGATACGCAATGTCGAACAAAGCCTTTTACTATCAGAATCCCTTCCCCCTCGCACACGACGACACCGAATACTATCTGCTGACCAAAGAGCATGTGTCTGTTGCCCACTTTAACGGCCAGGAAATTCTTCAGATCGAGCCCGAAGCTCTGACTTTACTCGCTCAGCAGGCGTTCCACGACGCGGCCTTTATGCTGCGCCCTTCGCACCAGAAACAGGTTGCGGCGATCCTGAACGACCCACAAGCCAGCGAGAACGATAAATACGTCGCTCTGCAGTTCCTGCGCAACTCTGAAATCGCGGCCAAAGGCGTGCTGCCAACCTGCCAGGACACCGGTACCGCCATCATCATGGGCAAAAAAGGCCAGCGCGTCTGGACCGGCGGCGGTGACGAAGCGGCCCTGAGCCAGGGCGTGTACAACACCTACATCGAAGATAACCTGCGCTACTCTCAGAACGCGGCGCTGGATATGTATAAAGAGGTGAACACTGGCACCAACCTGCCGGCGCAGATTGACCTCTACAGCGTGGACGGAGATGAATACAAGTTCCTGTGCATGGCGAAAGGCGGCGGTTCCGCCAACAAAACCTATCTCTATCAGGAAACCAAAGCGCTGATCACCCCGGCCAAATTGAAAAATTACCTGGTCGAGAAGATGCGTTCCCTGGGAACAGCGGCTTGCCCTCCATACCATATCGCCTTTGTGATTGGCGGAACTTCCGCAGAAAGCACCCTTAAAACGGTGAAACTGGCTTCGACTCGCTACTACGACGGCCTGCCGACGGAAGGTAACGAACACGGTCAGGCGTTCCGCGATGTTCTGCTGGAACAGGAACTGCTGCTGGAAGCGCAGAACCTGGGTCTGGGTGCGCAGTTCGGCGGGAAATACTTCGCCCACGATATCCGCGTGATCCGTCTCCCGCGCCACGGTGCTTCCTGCCCTGTCGGCATGGGCGTCTCCTGCTCGGCCGACCGTAACATCAAAGCCAAAATCAACCGCGACGGGATCTGGATTGAGAAGCTGGAACACAATCCGGGCCAGTATATTCCTGAATCACTGCGCCAGCAGGGTGAAGGCGAAGTGGTCAGCATTAACCTGAACCAGCCGATGAGCGAGATCCTGGCGCAACTCTCTGCCCACCCAGTTTCCACCCGTCTGTCCCTGAATGGCACCATTATCGTGGCGCGTGATATCGCCCATGCGAAGCTGAAAGAGTTGCTGGATAACGGCGAAGAACTGCCGCAGTACGTGAAAGATCACCCGATCTACTACGCGGGCCCGGCGAAGACACCTGAAGGGTATGCTTCTGGCTCTTTAGGCCCAACTACCGCAGGGCGTATGGACTCGTATGTGGATTTACTGCAATCCCACGGTGCGAGCATGGTGATGCTGGCGAAAGGCAACCGCAGCCAGCAGGTGACAGACGCATGCCACAAGCACGGCGGTTTCTACCTCGGCAGCATTGGCGGCCCGGCGGCGGTACTGGCGCAAAACAGCATTAAGAGTCTGGAGTGCGTGGCGTATCCTGAGCTCGGAATGGAAGCCATCTGGAAAATTGAAGTCGAGAACTTCCCGGCGTTTATCCTGGTGGATGACAAAGGCAACGACTTCTTCCAGCAGATCCAGAACAAGCAGTGCGCAGGCTGCGCGCAGCGCTAAGTCGTCCTAAAACTAAAAAGCCAGGCATCGCTGCCTGGCTTTTTTATTTCCGTAATGCGTTGTCTCTACCAGGTCATACACGCCGCATTAAGAATGCCGCCCGCCAAAGCAAAAACGCCCATGAACACACCCGCAGCAATATGATTACTGGAAATCTTTTCTCCCAGCGCTGGCATGTAAAGCCTGACCCCTGCGTAAATCAGAAGCTGTACGACAAAGGCCACGCCGCCCCAGATAAGATAATCCAGAATACTGACCGAATTCACTGCCGCGCTGGAGAGAGGAATGACAAAACCCAGCAGCGTTCCGCTGAATGCCAAGGCAGCCGCTGCGTTATTATCTTTAATCAACTGCCATTCATCGTGTGGCGTCACTTTGGTGTAGACAAAAAGAAAAACAATCACCATTGCCACGCCGATAAAAAAGTAGGCTGAAAAGGCCAGTAAAGCATCCAGGATGTGCATATTATCCCCTAAGCAGAAAAAAATGATTTTAACTTATCATTAGATTTCGTAACTGTTTGTTTACCTCTTTTTACGTTGTTCTCCGCATTTATGGCGCGCCAGGCGCGAAGGGCTGAATAAGTTCCACAATACCTTACGTAAGCCGAAGAGTTATTTACACTTCTACACTCTCCCTTCCCTACAATCAGGCGCAGTAAACACAGGCAGCCATGTAAAAACAGAAACGCGGTAAATGTTTAATTTCTTAAGGTTTCAAATGAAGATCATGCACCGGACCGCCTCTCTTTTCCCCCTTCTGCTACCGATGACCGTGACGGCTGCCCCAACGCCTGCCGAAAAAACTGATTATTTCAGCAAAATTAGCTTTCACTCCCCCAGCATGCCGGGGTTCCGTACTGCAGATATGTTGACGACCGGTTTTACCGGGGCACATGTCACGATGAGCAGTAATAGCAAATTTCTCAATCTCAACGATCTGCAATTTAGCGTGAACCATGACTGGATCAGGATTAAAGCACAGCCTGTGGAAGGACGGGTCCAGCTTCAGATGGTCAGGCAACCGCAGGCTAATGAAAGAGAGATGACGTTAACGCTGAAGAACCTCAAAACAGGTCATACTCAAACTCACGTCTTTCACCTCAATATCTGGCTGACGGGTGACGGCATTCTGGATAAAAACTTCGCCAACGCGCGTGAACACTGTGCCCGTCTGGGCGGCAAGCTGCTGAATACCCAACAGTTCAGAGCAGTTTCTCGACAATGGTTCGGTCTCAGCAGCGGGCAACTACGCACTTTTTACCCTGAAGCGGGGATTTTTAATGAACAGATGCAGGCAGGTGACAGTTTCTGGGTGCATGAGGCGAAATCGCTCTATCTGCACACCGGCATGAAAAGCAACAAACGTAACGTCGGGACACTTTGCCGATATGAGTATAAATGACTTAAAAGCTAGAGTTCTCTCTCAAGTTGCATAAAACATCAATGACTTGAGAAAGTACACAGGCTAGACTCCTGCGACCTTCCGCTGCATCTTGATGCTTATTTCAGCCAGAATGACTGATACGGCTGGTTGTCCGAAGAAGGTATGAATAAGATTACGTGATGAAGTGGCGGAGAGAGGGGGATTTGAACCCCCGGTAGAGTTGCCCCTACTCTAGTTTTCGAGACTAGTCCGTTCAGCCGCTCCGGCATCTCTCCGTTTTAGTGGTTGCCATGATGCCAGGTAATTTGGCATTTTAACAGAACCTTATCCTGCATTTTTGTTCAAGTGATGAGTTTGCGAGCGAAGTGATGATTAAGTGGCCCTGGAAATCGAACGAAACCGCACCGAACGCGATTCTCCCGTGGGATGAGGCGCTGGCAATTCCTGTTCTCGCCAGTCTTGACCCCGACGAGCTCGCCCGACTGGTTCAACTAGCCGATCGTTTTTTACAGCAAAAACGCCTCGTCCCGCTGCAAGGTTTTGAGCTGGATGCGCTCAAAAGCACGCGTATCGCCCTGCTCTTCTGTTTGCCGGTGCTTGAGCTCGGCTTTGAGTGGCTGGATGGCTTCCATGAAGTGCTGATTTATCCCGCCCCTTTCGTCGTCGATGACGAGTGGGAAGATGATATTGGGCTGGTGCACAATCAGCGCGTTGTGCAATCTGGTCAAAGCTGGCAGCAAGGGCCAATCATCCTGAACTGGCTTGATATTCAGGATTCCTTTGATGCCTCCGGTTTTAACCTGATTGTGCATGAAGTAGCCCATAAACTGGACACCCGCAACGGCGATCGCGCCAGCGGTGTACCGTTTATCCCTCTGCGCGAAGTGGCAGGCTGGGAGCATGACTTGCACGCCGCCATGAACAATATTCAGGATGAGATCGATCTGGTGGGTGAAAGCGCGGCCAGCATTGACGCGTATGCAGCGACAGATCCGGCGGAGTGCTTTGCCGTACTGTCGGAATATTTCTTCAGCGCACCTGAACTGTTCGCCCCGCGCTTCCCGGCGTTGTGGCAACGTTTTTGCCATTTTTACCAGCAAGATCCCCTGCAACGTTTGCGTGAAAATGCAGGGTCTGACGGTCATTCGTCTTCTCAAGTACACTAAAACAGCAGGTTGAGTCTTAATTAATCATTTGAATCAGCATGTTGAATTTAGTGTTGACACAAAATGGCGAGGCCATTAACATGCGCCTCGTTCACACGATTCCTCTGTAGTTCAGTCGGTAGAACGGCGGACTGTTAATCCGTATGTCACTGGTTCGAGTCCAGTCAGAGGAGCCAAATTCTTGTTTTCATGCCTCTTTGCGAATCCTTATGTGATTTAGATTCAATAAGTTAGCGCGAAAAATCTTCCCGATGTATTTTTAGTTTTCTCTCCGCATCGGGAGAATTTGGTGGTCAGATTTGGGGTCATGTTGGTTCGATGACGGAGTGACCCCCAAATGTCTCTTAACGACACAAAAATCCGCAACTTAAAACCATCCGCTAAACCCTTCAAAATTTCCGATTCCCATGGTCTGTACCTGTTGGTTAATCCAGGCGGTTCACGTCTCTGGTATCTCAAATATCGTATCAATAGAAAAGAATCTCGCCTTGGCTTAGGCGCCTACCCTGACGTGTCTTTAGCTAATGCTCGTCAACAGCGTGATGGTATCCGTAAACTCCTCGCGCAAAATATCAATCCAGCACAACAGCGCTCTGCTGAAAGAACCACTTCCACACCAGAAAAAACCTTCAAACATGTGGCACTGGAGTGGCATAACAGCAACCGAACATGGTCTGAGAACCACGCATCCCGCCTGCTTGCCAGCATGAACAATCATATATTCCCTGTGATTGGACACTTGCCGGTAGCTGAACTGAAACCTCGTCACTTTATCGACCTGCTGAAAAGCATTGAGAAAAAAGGTCTGCTGGAAGTCGCAGCACGTACCCGGCAGCATATGTGCAACATAATGCGTCATGCTGTGCATCAGGAGTTGATAGAGCACAATCCCGCGGCAAATCTGGAGGGTATCATCGCCCCGCCAGTTAAACGTCATTACCCCGCCCTTCAGTTGGAGCGACTACCGGAACTGTTGGCACGCATTGAGGACTACAAGCAAGGACGAGAGTTAACCCGCCTGGCTGTCTCACTCACCCTTCACCTATTCATCCGTTCCAGCGAACTGCGTTTCGCCCGTTGGTTTGAGATCGATTTCAAAAATAGAATCTGGACCATTCCTGCCACTCGCGAGTCCATCCCCGGCGTCCGCTACTCTGGCCGTGGTGCAAAAATGCGTACTCCACATATCGTTCCACTCTCCTGTCAGTCTATTGCTATTCTGAAACAGATACGGGAAATATCCGGACATCAGGAACTTATATTCCCCGGCGATCATAATCCGTATAAACCGATGTGCGAAAACACGGTCAATAAGGCGCTACGCCTGATGGGCTATGACACAAAAGATGAAATCTGCGGCCACGGATTTCGGGCAATGGCATGTAGTGCCCTGATGGAGTCTGGCCTATGGGCGCAGGATGCGGTTGAACGGCAGATGAGTCACCAGGAGCGTAACAGCGTTCGAGCGGCTTACATCCATAAAGCAGAATATCTCGATGCCCGTAAAGCGATGATGCAATGGTGGTCAGATTATTTGGACAGATGCAGAGAGGAATTCGTGCCACCCTATGTCAGGGGCCGCCAGTAGCAGATGGTATGAACCTTAGGATGTGACTAATTGGTAATTTTGAAAAAGGGTTCAGCTAATGGACCCTGTTTTAATTTGCATAAACAGCCATAGAAATGATCGGTCCACAGTCATTTCTCATAGCCAGATAGGCATTCTCACCACGCATTTTTTGCCGCAGGATATCTCGGTAACATCAGAAATGTGGAAACAAGATCTGGTTGAGGCGAAAAGTTCATTTAACTCAACAATCCCCCCTGAGGTTATTATCATAGTGCCGTTTGATTTCGGATAAACCATGGCATACTGCCAATGTATGCGGGGAATTGCTTTTATTAACCGTCTCTTAAACATTGAGACCATTTATTATGAGCTTTCTGTATCACATCCCCAGCACGTTCATCTCACTTGATTATTTGCAAATAAAACCCCTTCAAATAACTGCCCTTGCCAAAATAAACAATCTTAAACTCCATACAGAAGATCAAGCTCAGAGCTAATTTCTACCTGACCGCAAAAAATCAAGGTTATTTCACTGTTCAAACGAACAAACCATCAGAGCTGCCAGGTGAAACTAAAAGTGAGAGCTACGTAACGTTCCCTTAACACGACAATTGACGAATTTATTACGGTGGGTATTGTTTATATCTTACAAACGAGCAAACAAAACTGATCATATGAGCACAAAACTGAGTATCTAAAACCATAACCCAGTTTGCTTGTCATTCAGTTATCGCTTTCAGCTCTGTCATTTCTTAACGATAGTTCAGAGGTAGTTCAATGAAACAGGACCTTGTTGCGGGTATAGATTCCTCCACCCAGTCTTGTACCGTCATGCTGCGTAGTCTTGAAAATGGCAAGGTGATCGCACAGGCTCGTAAGTTGCATCCACCGACCACACCGCCGTGTAGCGAGCAGGATCCGCAAGCCTGGTGGGATGCATTAGTCTCCGCGCTCACTGAATTAAAACAATGGTGGCCACGTATTGCAGGTCTGGCTGTCGGTGGCCAGGGGCACGGCCTCGTCATGCTTGATAATCACGATCGCCCGCTGCGTCCTGCGAAGCTGTGGAATGACACGGAGTCTGCACCGCAAGCGCGTGAATTGTGCGAGAAGATTGCTCCGGAAGAATGGGCACGCCTGACGGGCTCCGTTCCGGGGCCAGCAATGACCATTTCTAAACTGGCCTGGACAGAACAAAATTATCCGGGGCTGCTGGAAAAAGCCCACCGCATCATGCTGCCGTTTGATTATCTGGTTTACCGTCTGAGCGGTAGCTTTGTGTGCGAGCGCGGCGGGGCATCCGGTACGGGTTACTTCAACCCCTTCACCAATAGCTGGGAACCACAGCTGGCAGCGGTGGTTAACAGTCAAATTGACTGGATTTCCCGCTGGCCCACTATCATCCCGTCGCATCAACCTGCAGGCGTGGTGAAGTTGATGCCTGAGCTGGAGGAACTGGCGGGTGCAATCGTGGGTGTCGGGACCGGCGATAACATGTCTGCCGCACTGGGTATGAACCTGAAAACCGGTGATACCGGTATCTCTATCGGGACCAGCGGTACGTTATATGGCATCACCAGGAAAGGGATTACCGACAGCACCGGCACCATCAACGGTTATGCCGATGCGGCCGATCGCTTTATCCCCATGATTACTACATTGAACTCCGCCAAAGTCACCGATACATTTCGCAAAATGCTGCGCGTTACCCCTGACGAATTCGACGAGCTCGCGCTGAGTTCGCCACCCGGCGCCAACGGTCTTCAGCTTGTTCCGTGGCTGGACGGCGAGCGCACCCCCAACCTTCCTGACGCCACGGGACACATGCGCGGATTACGTACCACCACAACGATGCAGGATATGGCTCGCGCCACCGTGGAAGGCGTACTGTGCGGCCTTCTGGCGGGCGGTCTGGTACTGAAACAACATGGCTTCACTGACGACGGTCGCATTGTTGTCACCGGCGGCGGCGCAAAGTCACGAGCCTATCGTCAGATTCTGGCTGACCTGACGGGCAAGCCCGTTTGGATTTCTCCGGTGGGTGAAACGGCAGCCGCGGGTGCAGCCATTCAGGCTGCTGCTGCCGTGCTGGGATGCACAAATATTGAAATGGCCGATCGCTGGAGTGTGCCGCTTGAGAAAGTGGCCGAGCCACAACAAGATGCGCGCCATGTCCTGGACGCTTACGTTACCTATGCCAATGCATTATCAGGAGAGCTGCAATGAGTTCAATAACTACCCCTGCAAAAATCAAACCGCCTAAGCAGCCGCTCAAAGTCCCTGCAGAAGCGGGTATCGCCGTTGTTTTCTTACTGGTCATGCTGGGCGGGTTTATCGCCACGCCTAACTTCCTGACTGTTTCGAACATGATGGTGTTGCTTCTGAACGGCGCGGTCATCGGCTTCCTTTGCCTGGGACAATCCTTTGTCCTGCTGACCGGGGGTATCGACCTCTCCTGCGGCTCCATCGTGGCGATGACCTGCGTGGTTGCAGCTTTGCTGATGGAGAAATTTGGCATTCCGTGGCAGCTTGCCGTACCCATCGTGTTGGCGGTGGGTGCGCTGAGTGGGCTGGTAAATGGTCTGATAATCGAACGCACCGGCGTGCCGCCATTCATTGTCACTTTTGCGATGATGGGGGTTGCGGCATCCATACCACAAATTATCACCGGCGCCGAATCGATACGCGTGACGCAAATTGGTTACAGCCTCATCGGTCAGTCAAAACCGCTGGGTATTCCGTTCCCTGTCATAGCGCTGCTGCTGGCCATTGTTATTGGTGTCATCTTCCTGCGCCGCACCATCACCGGGACTCACATCTATGCGGTAGGCGGTAACGCAGATGCTGCACGCTTATCGGGGATCAGCATTCCACGCATCACCCTGTTGGTGTATGCAATTTCCGGGCTTTGTGCGGCATGCGGCGGCCTGATTTATGGATCGCGTCTGATGACAGGCTATCCGACGGCGGGCCGTGGTGACGAACTGTTCTTCTCAATAGCGGGTGCGGTGGTAGGTGGCGTCAGTCTGTTTGGCGGCACTGGCAGCCTTATCGGCGCGATGATTGGCGCCATGCTTATTGCCTCAATATCGAATCTGATGAACGTGCTGAACGTCAGTGCCTACTGGCAGCCGCTGGTCATCGGCCTGATCATCCTGTTCGGCGTCACTTTCGATACCTTACGTACCTCGAAAAAAATCGTGATCCCCTGGCTCAAAGTCAGGAAGTCACGCAAAACACAACAATAACGCTTCTTAAACCCTGACCTACATATATCCAGGAGATAAACATGAAACTCCGTACCACAATCACCGCAGGTGCAGCGATAGTCGCACTGTCCTGCATGCTCGCCGGCTGTAACCGTGAGGATACTGAAAGCACCGTGGGTGCCGGCAAAAAAACATTGGGCGTTACGCTGCCGAACCTCACCAACCCTTATTACGTTGCCATGAAAAAAAGCTTTGAAGACAATGCAGCGGCACAGGGCTTGAACGTAAAAATTTCGATTGCTGATAATGACGATGCCAAGCAACTTTCGCAGGTGCAGAACTTCATTGAACAGAAGGTGGATGCGGTCGCAGTGAACTGCGTCTCCTCAGGCCCGTGCGTGTCGATCATAAACCAGCTTAATCAGGCAAAAATTCCGGCGTTTGCCATCAACATCCTTCCGGATACCGAGGGGATGAAGCAGCAAAACGTCACGCTGGTTCAAGGTGTTCAGACCGATCAGCGTGAAGGCGGCAAGCTCATTGGCCAGCAGTTGTTGAAAGACATTGGTGAAAATGGCACGGCGACAGTGGGTATCGTGGGAGAACCAACATCCATTGCCGCAAATGCACGTGATGAAGGCTTCAAGGAAGCCGTGGCATCCAACAAAAACATTAAGTTCGTCGCGCTGGTCAATGGCAAAGTAGAAGAAACAACCTCCCTGAAAGTCACCACTGAAATGCTGCAGGGCAGGCCAGAAATTAACGTCGTGTACTCAGACACCGAACCTTCCGCGCTCGGGTCACTGGCGGCAATCCAGCAACTGGGGGTCAGTGACAAAGTGAAGCTGTATGCGTTTGTGGATAAAGAAGGCGTCAAAGCCGTTCAGAACAACAGCATATTGAAAGCCGGTGCGATTCAGGAGCCGGTTAAACTGGCTCAGTTGCTGGTTGAAAATGCCAAGAAGAGTCTGAACGGTGAACAGGTTCCAGCCATGATCAACAACCCACCGCTGCTGGTCACCAAAGACAACGCAGCATCGGTAATGGGTTCAGCATACTGACTTAAGTGAAAGGCGAAGAATGATGAATTATGTGGCGAAGCAGGTCAAAATCGGTTTTTCGGGTGTGCAGGTTCTCCACGGTGTGGATTTCAGCGTAAAGCCTGGCGAGATCCACGGCCTCTTTGGCCATAATGGGGCGGGTAAATCAACGCTACTGAAAATCCTGGCGGGCGTTAACACGCAGGATAGTGGAGAGCTGATGATCGGCGAAACGCCGGTGCACCTTGCTTCGCCACGGGATGCACTCAACAAAGGTATTGCTTGTGTGTATCAGGAACTCCGTCTCATTCCCGGCATGAGCGTCTGGCAAAACCTTTTTCTCGGACGTGAATGTCGTAAAGGCAGTGGCTTTATAGATGATGCAAGTATGATCGCGCATACCGAGAAAGTACTAAATGATTACCATCTGAGTTTCAGCGCTACCGCGCTGGTCAAAAATCTGTCACATCCTGAAAAGCAGATGCTGGAAGTGGTTTCTAACCTTGATCGCGACGCCCGTTTTCTTTTCCTCGATGAACCGACGACCGCGCTGGAAGGTGCGCAGGCAGAAGAACTGCTGCAGGCAGTACAACGTATCGCACGCGAAAAGCAGATTGGCGTAGTGCTGGTCTCTCATAAATTAGACGAAGTGTTGGGTGTTTGTGATGAAGCAACCGTCATGTGCGGCGGCCGAGTGATTTATAACGAAGGCAAAAAGACGCTGAGCAAAAGCGCCATCATTGACGCTATTGTGGGCGATGCAAATGCTTATCAGGCGCCGTCTAACAGCCGTAGTCTGATCCGCGGCGCGATGGGCAAACCCTGGCTCTCGGTCACAAACCTGCAGACTGATCGCCTGAAAGGCATCAACCTTGAGGCATATCGCGGGGAAATTTTGGGTATATACGGGCTGGCCGGCGCAGGCCGAACGCGCTTGTGCCAGACGCTGTTTGGGTTGGAAACCGTTACCGGTGGTGACATCCGGCTGGGTCACAAAGAATACCATCCTTCTTCACCGGCAAAAGCCATTGATAAGGGGATTGCTTACCTGACAGAAGAACGTAAAAAAGATGGCTTCATTCCTCAGATGTCGAGTTATGCCAACGCCATGCTGCCGGTTCTGAAAAAATTCCGTTCTGGCGGATTTGTCAGTCACAGCGCTGCGCGGCAGGCCGCCGCTGAGTTGCTAAGCAAGATGAATACGCTGGGAACGCTGAGCGGACCGATTAAATCGCTTTCCGGCGGCAATCAGCAAAAAGTTCTGCTCGCCAGGGTCATTGCGCAAAACGCCAATCTGGTATTGCTGGATGAGCCGACCAAAGGCGTCGACATTGGGGCAAAAGCGGATATTTATCGCATCATCCATCAGTTGGCAGATAAAGGCTGCTGCGTCATCGTGGTATCGAGTGAGGAAGAGGAATTGCTGGACGTGGCAGATACCATTACGGTGTTCCGACAGGGTAAATGCGATGGTGTGATCATTCCTGCACGCGACCTTAAACCCGCAGATCTTCGCAAAGCCGCATGGGAGCATGCTGAAGCCCAGGCTTAGGGCACTCATTCCGAACAGAACGCATCCAACGGCCAGCTAAGCTGGCCGTTTTTGTTTCAGCATTTGATTAACGTTATAGCTGCCCTCCTGCAGAAGACCCAAACAAATTGCATCAAGTGAGTTACCCCGCATACAGGCTCTGAGCGCTGGCGCAAAATGAGTGGAAAAATTGTGCAATCTGTCATTGGCATATTTGCAACAGGGCAGATATTAAGTTGTGCAAAGTGGCTATACGGCATAGCGCAGCAGGGGCAAGAGAAATGGCAGACTTTTACATCTCGGGTGTACGCAGAGACAATGCAGGGCAACACATTCAGTACGTTAAAATCATCAAAGCCGGTAATGGGGAGAAGGACGCATCAATTAACTCGCGTCAGTTTGTCGCTGAGTTGATAAATGCCGGTAAGACAAGCTTTCAAACAATTAACTACGTGAATGACAAGTGGGTTTATGGGGCAATGGTTCATGTTATTGATGGGATTTATCTCACGACTGATCCTAATGATACCAAATGCGATGACCTGGGTAATTTGCCCACTTTTTAATTATGCGATGTTATAAGCGAATGAGCGCTTCCAGCGAAGCGCTCAGTGTCATTACTCAAAATCAGCGTGTCGTTTAAACATGGTTTCACTGGTTTCACGCAGTTGGTCCATGAGTTCAAGCACGATGGCATCGTAGGTGATAAAGCAGAGTTGCTCGAAAGAGGAACCCATTGGCTGCGAAAACTGGCCCAGAGTGCGATCGTTTTCAGTTTTGACCGTTCCCGGTAATACCAGCACGCAGTTGGCCAACTGGCCAATCGCAGAGTCTTTTTTCATGGTGACCAGCGCCACGTCGACACCACACTCAACGGCTTTCTGCGCAAGGCTCTTGAGACTGCCTGTTTCGCCACTGCCTGAACCAATAATTAACAAATCACCCGCTTTCGTATGAGGTGATGAAATTTCCCCAACTACGCTGACCGAGAAGCCTAAATGCAATAAACGGTTAGCGAACGCGCGGATGGCAATACCGCTGCGCCCTGCACCTTGCAGGAAAATATGCTTCGCATTGCGGATCTTTCCGATAAAATGCTGTGCCTGATCATTGTCGATATTGAGCGCGTTTTGTTCTAGTTCCCTGAGAATACTGACAGTATTTTCTTGAACACCCATTTTCTTTTCCTCCGGTCAGGCAATTGTACGGCCACCATCCATGAGGATCGTCTGTCCCTGGATGTAAGAATTTGACTTATCAGCAAGGAAGATGGCCAGGTTTGCGACATCATCGATTGTGCCCAGACGACGGACCGGAATTTTCTCCAGTACTGCGTCTAAATCTGCCTGCGTCGGGTAATTAACACGCATCATTTCGCCGGTGTCGATAAGACGCGGCGCGATAGCGTTGACGTTAACACCTTTTGGACCCAACTCCTTCGCCAGACCACGAATAAGACCTTCCCCCCCCGCTTTACTGGCCGGATAGCTCACCCCCCCGCCAGTACCTGACAGCGCAGAACCGGAGGAGATGTAAACGATTGAACCCTGGTTAGTTAAGAAGTCATCGTAAAATGCTTTGACCGTATTGAATAAACCCGTCAGGTTGATTGAGAGTGTTTTGTTCCACTCTTCGAAAGTAATGTCTTTGACTTTATTGGCAAAAGCGACACCTGCGTTCAAAACCAGAATGTCGATACGGCCATAAGTTTCGATAACTTTTCTGCGCACTTCAGCCAGTGCCTGCGGATCAGAGACGTCCGTTTTGACAAAGAGCGATTTAACATTGCCAAAGGTCAGTTCTTGCGCAGTTTTGATGCCATTAGCCTCGTTATAATCGACAATGACGGTATGCGCACCGCGTTCGGCGAATTGTTTTGCAATTCCTTTACCAATCCCATGCGCACCACCGGTAATTAGCGCAACTTTACCTTCAAAATGACTCATCGGTTGTTCTCCTGAATCTTTGTACTTAACGTGAGAGGAATCCCCCACGTCTGCGGTCTACATAATGATTACGCGCTCAATTAAGAGCGCGTGAATGTATGTTGGATACTTAATGCATGACAGACTTTAATGCCTGATAGCTTGCTTTAGGGTTGTCATTAAATAATGCGCCACCGACAACAATTAAATCAGCACCCGCCTCCTGTACTTTTTCCGCTATTTCCAGATTAACGCCACCGTCGACTTCAATTTGAATGTGTCGGCCAGCAATCATTTCTCTGGTTTTCCTGATTTTCTCGAGGCTTTTCTCGATGAAAGTCTGCCCGGGTTGCCCCGGGTTAATGGTCATAATCAGGATGTAATCAATATCGTCCAACAAATATTCCAGAACACTTTCAGGCGTACCCGGATTGATGACCACACCGGCTTTTCGCCCGGCCTTTTTTATTTTCTGTAAAATAAAATGCACATGCGGCGTTGATTCATAATGCACTGAGATCATTTCTGCGCCGGTATTAATAACATCATCAATATGTCTTTCAGGATTAGCCAGCATCATGTGTACGTCGAAAGTCATTTTGCTGGCTTTTTTCATTGCAGAAATTTGATTCGGCCCAAAGGCAATATTATTTACAAAGGTTCCATCCATTAAATCAACATGCAATATTTCAGTGTTCTCCTCTTCTAAAAAACGGAGCTCATCTTGCAGACTTAAGATATTCGCGCCAAAAATTGATGGTAAAATCTGTGCCATGGTAAGCAAACCTCATTTTTAAAATCAATGGAATACAGTGCTCAACCAATACGTCAATACTTCCCACGGGCCGGTCAGTACAAAGTCAGTACCCTGCCCCTGCAAGCCGACGCCTGCGCCATGCAGGAATTGGGTTGCACCCGGAGCCACATATCCTCCTAAATACATCACGACAATACTGAACAGTAAGGTTGAAATAATTGAGCGGATGACGTTTCCGTTGCTGGCCATTACGGTCATGGTTGTCATATAGATGATTGACATCAGAACGCCGATGGGGAAAATCATGATCCCCGGTAAAATCAGTGCGCAAAGCATGGTCAACGGAATGGTGATAACGGTGACGGTGATGGTCGCTGGGTCGCCCAGTGCTAGGGCACAGTCCATACCGATGTTCAGTTCGGCGTCTTTACCCATCTGCTTTTGCATAATCTCTTTGGCACTTTTCCCAATTGGAGACAGTCCTTCCATCAGGACACCCACCACTTTAGGCAGGAGCACCATTACCGCAGCCACCCCCATTGCCATCGGGACAATAGTGGTCACAGGCTGTTTCGTCAGCAGTCCAAGCAGACAACCTACAATGACACCGATGATAGCGGGTTCACCAAACACACCCAGACGTTTCTGTACGCTCTCCAAATCAACGTCGAGCTTGTTCAGGCCGGGGATCAGGTCGATAATTTTATTGACCAGCAGTGCAAAAGGTAATGTCCAGCCTATATGGATCATGGTGGTACAGGTCGTCCCTTCCAGGCCATAATATTTCTGCCAACGGGGAGCAATTAAATCGCCAATAAACAGAGCGATAACGCTAAGTGCGACTGCCACGCCAAAACCGATAAAGAAGCTGTCAAACACGAAATAGGCCAGCGCGCCGGGAACCAGGAAGTGCATATAATTCCAGATATCAACGTTCAGCGTTTTGGTTAATTTAAGCCGAACAAGTAGCAAATTAAGAATAATACCCACTGGAACAACTAAAGCGGCAAAGGGTGCCACCCATGCGGCCGCGCCCACCGCAGGCCATCCGATATCAGCCACAGTGAATCCGCTTCCCAGTTTTGAATAGTAGGCAATTGCCGGCTGCAGGGATGTACTCAACAGATTAACAACCAAACCTAAACCAATAAAACCGATACCCACGGTGATACCAGACTTAATGGCAGCACCGACTTTCATGCGGAAAACCAAACCCAAAATGAAGATGACAAGTGGTAGGATTGCCGTTGCCCCCATGCTTGTTATCGTTAGCATTATGTTTTTTAACATGTCCATCTTGTCATCCCCTGTGTTTTCTTATTAGTTTTTAGCCAGCTCTGTTAATAAATCCCCTAGTTTTTTTCGTAACACAGCTTCATTAATCCCGGTGATAAACCCGGCCACACTCATATGCGGTTTTCCGATATCACCTTTGTAGTTATTCGTGGTTAAAATCACATCAGCATTCTGTAATTCAGAAGGAAGTTCTGACATGCTGCATTTATTTATTTTGAACTGAGTAATGCCATATTCTGTACACACGGATTTCACTTCATCAGCAGCGATAGTTGACGTTGCGACACCGCTCCCGCAGGCTACGAGGATATTAATCATCATTATGCTCCTGAACTCTTATTGCATGACGGTGGAAATAAAAAGTGCCTGCGCTTTCTCGGAAGGAAGCTCAAGTAAATTTTGATAAAAGTCTTCCATTTGAAGATTACTAAAAAGGGCCTTCAGCAGTTGCAACTGATTAGCCGGATCGGTAACGACCAAATTGATAATGAGTTTGACCCACAATTTATCGTCGCCATCAGCCTGATCAACCTGAACCGGTTCAGGTAAGCGAATAATATAAATCGACGGGCTGTTGGCCTGGTTGCTGTCGCAATGTGGGATCGCCACAGAATAACCATCAAGCAAAATACCGGTTGGATACATGGCTTCGCGTTCGCGCAGTGCTGCCAGATAGGTCTTTTTCACTATCCCTTCTGAATACAGCTTTTCATGGATGTGCTGCAGCACCTCATCGTAATTTTTGAATGCTGCACCATCTGCAACATTAATAGCGACTGTACTCACCTTTTCACCTCGCTTTTTTGCTCATTAGAGCAAACACAATCGATCACATGAGCATTTATAGCATGCCAATTTTCCGCGCAAACAGAAAACATGCAAAAGTTATAAGCTGATCACAAAATAAATGCATAAGTGCACGCAAATAATTGCTCATATGAGCAACATCGAGTAATTCATCTTTTAGATCAATCAAGTCAACCGGAGAGGGGAAGTAAAATTTTTATTATAAATCAGACGGATAATAGATTTTTTGAAGGATTATATATGCGAACTGACCTATGTCAGAGGATTTGGCCATGCTCTGATCTAAGTCATGAGGGTTTACTAAATGACTGATAGCAGTGCCTAATGCATGCCTGAGAGGAAGGTGATCAAGGGCGCGGGCTACGCCCCTGTTGCTGATGTTCCGGGATCTATTTCAATCAGGAATTGACAAGCTTCACCGCAGTATCGAAGTCAGTGATTAACACATCTAAAAGGCCTGACTTGAGGGAAGCGACGATGCCTTCATACTTCTGTTCTCCCCCCGCCACACCAATCACGGTTTTCGTGTTACGCAATTGTTCGGTTGAAATACCAAACCCAAGACGGCTCATCGGGCTATCAAGGATCTCGCCTTTACTGTTAACGAGAGTAATGCAGACATCCGCAGCGATATCTTTCTCAAACAGATTTTTTTGCCACGACTCGGGAAAAATATCACACAAACTGGATGAGCCCGTTTTCCAGGCGCCAATACCGGTGATGACAACATCCAACTGAGAATAATATTGTTGGGTATCCACCACAGCCGGATCACTGGCCAGTTTTTGGGCCAGGCTTTCATCATCCACCCACATCGGCACATACATAGGATGAGCCTTGCCCTGAGAGATAGTCGACAGTCTGTGGATAAGGTCGATCGGACCCTGGCTAAATTCAATGCCGGGATGAACGCCAGATAGCTGAACAACATCTAATGCCGGCAAGCTGGTGAGTTGACTCACTGTGCTGGATAAAACGCGTCCCCAGGCAATACCAACCTTCATTCCCTCAGCGAGATTATTGTTGAGATAACTTGCAGTGATACCCCCCAGCTTCTCATTCAGTTCTTCCTGATTGGACCAGGATTCTGACACGGAAAGCACGATTGCCTTCTGCAGACCATACTTTCCGCAGAGATTAAGTGCGATCTCTTCGTCAAGCAGTTGCTGCTTTGGAAAGAGAAACTTCACATACTCTTCCTTTATTGCCTCATCGATAAGACGCGCCGCTTTAAATCTCGAAATCTCGAGTTCTTCAGCAATCTCAGTTTTGGTCTTCATCTCAACAAAGTAACGTCGGACGACGAGAGAATAGATATAGCGGGGATCGTAACCTGACCAGCGGCTGTTTTTTATACGTTTAGGCATAGAGCATTCCATCTTCATCCAAAGACAATATCAGCTGAGTTAAACTGTTACCCCTGCAATTTACTCATAAGAGTACACTTTTACCTGCTCTTTTGACATGAGCAAATGAGTCTTATCTTTTGGCGGTGTGATAGCTGACACATCTGATGATAATGGGTGAAGAGAGCAGAGTTTTTTAGACGGTGGCAAGGCTTTACATTATGTGCTCTCAATCAGTGACGCTGTGGCCTGTGATTTCTGTTTTTTGGCGTGAAACGGGTTACATTGCTCATGTGTTCCTCGCAGATAAAAATGCCCATCTGGTGTGGCCTGAGTTCCACCGGGACAACCATTCATCCCAGATTTTCCGTTTTTTCCATTAAGACCAGCCCCACCGTTTTGATTACCGATTACCACGGATCCCCCTTTTCCTCCAGTTCCGCCTTTCCCGCCTTCACCTCCCTGACAGGCAAACGCTATAACGGAAAATCCCGTTAAAAAAAGATAAGAAAACAATTGAGCTCTGTTCATGTCTTTTCTCCAGGTTGCATCGGGTTTCGTTAGTTAGGGTAGCTGATTTACATTTCAATCCGTTCACTTTGCGCTGCGCCATTCTAAAGCAGTACAAAACACATAGCGAAAAGATCTGATAGCCACATAAGCACAAGATAAAAATAGGATTTTAAGGGGTGTACTCATAAAATCCCCACATCCATGTGTGAATTTACCCATTTCGCAGCCAGTGACTCAGAAACTATTTACACGCTATAAGATTGGCCATCTGTTCCTGGTCCGGCAGACCGACGATCTGTTGAAGCATGTTGGCGTGGTTAAGATAATAAATTGCTGGCGTACCGCTTGCCCCCACATCTTCCATCAATTTCTGGTTGTATTGGATCTGCGAGAAAATCGGCTGCGGCGTTTTCTCCAAAAGTGCAGGCTTGTTTTTGCCACCCGACAACTCGAAATCCTGCCAGACCTTCGCGGGGTTTTCAGAAGACAATATCGCAGCCGCGTAACGGCCACTGTCGGGCTGCATGACACCCACTAACTGCGTTTTCAAAGCGATTGTATTGTCCTTAATATAGGGCTGCACTTCCTGTCTGAATTTTGTACAGTAAGGACAAAAAGGATCGGCAAACACGACAATCTGACAATTTGCATTATTGCTGCCTTCCGTGATACCGGCAGCTTTGGACAGTGTTTTCCACATCTCGCGGCCAGCAGGGATGTAAATCTCCTCTTTTATGACCTGTTCGCTGAGGTTACTTCCATTCTCATCGTACATATAACCTGATATGGCATGTTTTTTATCGGGGGTCAGATAAATTGTCACCCCCGTTCCCTGATATTTTCCCAACCAGCCCTGAACCCCACCGGGAGCCGTGAAGGGTTTGATTATTTCTATACCTTGTTTTTCCAACTGCTTGATCGGTGCGGGAAGCGCTGCGGGCGTTGCTGCCTGAACCTGCGAGCCGATAAGTGCAGCAGATAACGCGAGGATGTATTTGTTCATTCTTATCTCAATATAATACGTACTCATTACGGGCCGTTGTTTAACAAACCTCCAGCCCTCCCGTCACGTGCTAAATGGCACTACTCACCATTATCTCATCGTGACAAATTCTTCTGCCGCAGTTGGGTGAATTGCCACGGTATTGTCGAAGTCTCTCTTCGTTGCTCCCATTTTCAGCGCAACAGCAAAGCCTTGCAGTATTTCATCCATGCCTAAACCGATACCGTGGATACCGACGATTTTCTCTTCCAACCCCACACATACCAGCTTCATGCGGGATGGCTGGCGATGACGCGTCACGCCGGTGTACATGGCGGTAAAAGATGACTGATAAACTTTCACCTGATCATCACCATATTCCTCACGCGCCTGGGGTTCAGTCAGGCCAACGGTACCTATTGTTGGGTGGCTAAAGACGACTGTGGGGATATTGTTGTAATCCAGATACTCATCCGGCTTGTTGTTAAACAAGCGTTCTGAAAGGCGACGGCCCGCAGCAACAGCTGCCGGTGTTAACTCAACCGCACCGGTATTATCACCCACCGCGTAAACACCCGGCACGTTGGTATTCTGATATTTATCAACTTTGACGTACCCTTTTTCATCGAGTTCAACACCCGCCATCTCAACGTTCAACTTGTCATTGGCTGGCTCACGGCCAATCGCCCAGATCAAACAGTCAACCGTTTGTTCACGACCATCTTCCAGCTTCAGTGTCAGGCTGCCGTCCTGGTTTTTGACCACTGCAGTGGGGATCGCTTGGGTGTGCAACGTTGGGCCTTCGACGTTCATGACTTCAACCAGTGTTTCTGTGAGCAACGGGTCAAAACTGCGCAAAGGCGCATGCTTACGTACGAACAAATGGGTTTTTGACCCCAATGCATTGAGAACACCTGCCAGTTCAACAGCAATGTAGCCTGCACCAACAACTGCAGTGCGCTCCGGTAGCGCCTCAAGCGCAAAAAAACCATCTGAATCAATTCCGTATTCCGCTCCCGGAATAGAGGAATGGCTAGGGCGACCACCGGTGGCTATCAATATATGGTCAGCGGTAATCGTTTCCCCGTTGACCTCCACCGTATGCGCGTCCACAAACCGGGCAAAACCTTTGATGACATCTACCTTGTTTTTACCTAACACATTTTCGTATGAAGTATGAATACGATCGATATAGGCACTGCGGTTTTTTAGCAAGTTAGCCCAGTCAAGGCGGTTTAATGTGGTATCGAAGCCATAGTCTGGGCCATAAAGATGAATGGCCTCTGCGATTTGCGCAGCGTGCCACATTATTTTTTTCGGTACACACCCCACATTGACGCAAGTCCCGCCCAACTCCCGCGCTTCAATCAAAGCGCATTTCTGCTCATACATCGCCGCACGGTTGATTGAGGCGATACCACCGCTACCACCACCAATCGCGATATAGTCATAGTGTTTCGTCATTTTGTTCTCCAGGCAGCATCGCTGCGGTCATCGTTCAGGTAGCATCGCCAGAACTCGCACTCAATGCCTTGCTTATGCGGTTGAGCCCCTCAGCAAGCATAGCGCGTGGACAAGCCAGATTAAGGCGGATGTGCCCGTCGCCGTTACTGACAAACATTTGCCCCCCTTCAAGCAATACACCCGCATGTCTGGCAAAAAAGAGGGTTACCTCTTCCTGATTACTGACATCTACCAAACGAGAGATATCAATCCAGGCAAGATAAGTCCCTTCCGGAATGATAAAACGGGCCAGCGGATGATATGTCCCCAGGTAGTCCTGCAGAAAACGGAAGTTCTCGTCAATGTAGTGCCTGACCTGAGTCAACCACTCATCGCACTCGGACCAGGCGGCCTTGTTAGCCACCAGGCTCAGCGGAGAGATAAAATCATCATGCAGGCGAAGCCATTCGGCTCTCACTGAGGCATCAGGGATCATGATGTTTGCAAGCAGGTTACCCGCCAGGTTGAACGTTTTGCTGGTCGACATGCAGGTGATAATTTTATGATTTTCAGGAAAAATTGACGCGGCGGGGATATGCGTGACACCCGAGCGGGATAAATCACAGTGGATTTCATCAGAAATAACCCACACATCATGTTTAAGGCATAACGTTATCATTTTCTGCAACTCATCACGTCGCCAAACTCGCCCGGTGGGATTATGCGGGTTACAGAGAAAGAAGGCTTTAATTCGCTGCTGCTCATCGCTCAGGGCTTGTTCCATTGCCTCAAAATCTACCGCCCAGTGGCCTTCGTTATTTCTAAGCGGGCAATCGACGACGCGACGACCGCTATAGTCTCCGGCTTTTTTAAACGGTGCGTAAGAAGGGGTCAGGATGAGGATGCTGTCTTCTTCGTGGGTCAGTAACGGCACCAATCGGTTAAGCGCAGGGATAATACCAGGGGAGAAAACAATGCTTTCTTCCTGAAACCGATATCCGTAATTCCTTTCACACCAGGCCCCAAAAATCTCATAGTAATCCCTGTCATAAATGCGGGTGTAGCCAAGAATTTTTTTATCTAACCGGGAACGTATGGCTTCAAGCACCGGCTCGGGGGTGGAAAAAGCCATATCTGCTACCCAGAGGTTTATAAAACCATTGGCCGGTACTTCCGGCGCGGGGCCTTCATGGGCACCAAACATATATTCACGCCAGCCGTCGACGGTTAAGCTGTCTGTCCCTGCCCTGTCCACTGCTTCATCAAAATCGTATTTCATAGAGGTTACCCGATTAGTTTATCCAAAGAGGTCACAGCGTCACTGATTTTGCTAACGATTAGATATTCCTTTGCTTTAAAACCTAAAAAACCATTTGCAGAGTGATCAAGTCATGACTGGCACGTTGATATCAGTGCCGTATTTTCTGCCCCGGTGCCTTGATCACCAACATAATGCCCGCAAGGACTGCCAGCGTTGAAAATGCCATTCTGAGGCTCAGTGACTCGCCCAAAAATGTTACGCCTCCCAGCATCGCCAGACAGGGCACACTCAACTGAACCGTACTGGCTGCAACAGACTCAAGACGAGGTAAAAGTGAATACCACAGCACATAGGCTCCGGCAGAAGCACCCGCACCAGAGAGCACTGCCAGGAGAATTCCGATACCGTCGAAGTGCGCTCCCTGGCTAATGAACGGCGACAACACCAGGGCAAAAGGTACAGCAAGGATGAAATTTGCCGCAGTGGCCTGCGCTGCGCTGGGAGAGCGCTTTCCGCAGAGGGTATAAGCCGCCCAGGCAAGGCCTGAAAGCGCCATCAGAACAGCGCTGCCCAAGGGGGGCGTTTTGGCACCAGGTAAGAGAAGAGCAGCCATGCCGGCTACAGCCAGCCCAAGCCCCGTTGCTCTGGAAAAAGACAGCCTTTCCCCATGGAAAAGGCCATGGGCCACCATCGCCAGTTGCACAACGCCAAACAAGAGCAAAGCACCTGTTCCTGTATCCAAATGGATATAGGCAAGGGAGAAACACAGGGCGTAGGCCATAAGAAAGAACCCGCTTTTCAAGCTCCAGACGCCCTGCTTTTTCCCCTCACGTCTCAACAACAGTGGTAATAAGACCACCGCCCCGCTCATCAGGCGAAGGTCACTGAACGTCACCGGGTCAATATGTTCGCCTTTCAACGCAATCCGACAGAGCACAGAATTGGCTGCGAATGCCATCATTGCTATCACTATCTTGAATCCAACAGACCGCCCCATCAGCGTGACGCCTCAAAATTAACAAATTACGTGATAATCTATCAATTAGTAGGTAGGATGGCAATATCTACTTATGGCAGCCAGACACTAAAATGGTACGCCTTTTCAGGTCATGCATGGAGAATTGGCCTTTATCATTGCCAGATTTATGTGAAGCCTTAGCCCCCGTTACTAACAAAGGAGAACATATGCAAGATTTCAACGTACTGCTCGAAGCAGCATCAGATTATAACGAATTTGTTGGCAGCGGAGCAGAAGAAGACCGCAATGCATTACGGCATTTTGAGGGGCTTGCCAACGAGGCATTACCTGACGATGTCATTAGTAAGCTCTCGCAACTTCCGGGTTCGTACAGCATTCTGGTAGCTGCTGAAATGTGGTGCCCCGACTGCCATAAAAACTTGCCTGTAATCCATGCCATTGCCGCGTCAGCGCCGGCAATACGTCTGGGTATTATCACCCGCGACAAGGCTGAAGCCGTCTTTAAGGCACACTTTGGTGTCGATAAAGTCAAAATTCCGTTTGCCGTGGTACTGGATGAGAACGCGACTCCGCTGGGGCAGTTTATTGAACGACCTGAAAATGCTACCGGCAACAATGGAGAAGTGAGCGAGAGGTACAAAAACGGTGAGCTTCTGGTCGATACCGCCCGCGAAGTGACTTCAATTTTTCCAGGAAAATAAGAGAGCGTTAAAGTTAAATTAATTGAATCTCAACTTGAAGGTAATAAACCTGGAAGTTGAGCAATGCCAGGGAAATAATAAAAATAAACCATAGCAACAATGCCCTTAGCCCTGCATCTAAGCAGGGCTTTTTTCGCGTAAAGAAAGCATGCTACGCAGTTTTGTATGTGCAATCAAAATGCTACACCCGTTTATTCAGTGGCCAACGACAGCACCAGCAGCTTCGCGAAGCTTTACACGCCCTCTAAATGTAAGCAGAACTCCAGGCAACGATAATCCCGGCAACATATTCCGCATCCTGAGGATGCGTCAGAAGATGATCTGCTTCACCCAGTGAGATAAAGCTTTTGGGGTGTCTGGCGGCTTTAAAAATTTTCTCTGCCTGTTCAATCAGCACGGTATCATCATTGGGAGCATGAAAAATCAGCAGCGGCTTATTCATGGTAAATACCTTCTCCGCTATTTTATGCTCCTGAATGTTATCCAGCATTTGCTTTTTGAGCGTGAATACCCGGCCTGCAAGCTCTACCGGGAAAGCGCCATGGTTCCTGATATCTTCGATATTTTCTTTGAACAACCGCTGTACATGCGTCAATTCGCCTGGCGAACCTATGGTTACGACCGCTCTGGCTTCAGGCACTTTGGCTGCAATAGAGAGGATTGCCGAACCGCCAAGGCTGTGACCAATCAGCAGCGAAGGAGCCTCGTATTCCCGACGAAGATAATCGACCGCGCACAGCAGGTCAGAAATATTCGAGGAAAAATTGGTATTGGAAAAATCGCCTTCGCTGTTGCCTAACCCGGTGAAATCAAAGCGAAGCACCGCAATTGAATTTTCTGTCAGTTTCCTGGCAATGCGTGCAGCACCTTTCAGATCCTTCCCGCAGGTAAAGCAGTGCGCCAACAGGGCAAAGGCTTTTGGATTTTCTGGCAATTCAAGCAACCCGGCAAGTTCCTCACCTTCTGCATTTTTGAAGGTAAATTTCAATTTTTTCATTATGTTAACTTTAAGAATGGTTGAATTACAAGCAAGATGCCTATCAGCCGCCCCATCATGGGGCGGCTTTGCGAGGTTACGACGAGCTTATCTGCGAACGGCCATGATACCGGCATCGACATCCCAGATTGCGCCAGTCACCCAAGAGGCTTTGTCGGACAACAGGAAGAAGATGGTATTGGCCACATCTTCCGGCGTGCCGACACGCCCCAGCGGATGGAAAGCGTTCAGCGATTGCATTGCGCCGGCAATGTCTTCTTTCGCCATGAAGCCTTCATAAATCGGGGTATGCACGATCCCTGGCGAGACCGCGTTCACGCGGATACCCGCACTGGCCAGCTCAATGGCCAGGTTGCGTGTCAAGGCGTGGAGACCGGCTTTGGCCATGGAGTACGCGGAAGCCGGTGAGTCGCCGAGTGCGGCTTGCGCGCCAATGGAGCCCACGTTCACAATCGCCCCTTCACGGCCGTCGGCCAGCATGTTCTTCACCACGTCCTGCGTGATGAAGAAGGTTGCCCGGTTCAACATCAGGTACATGTCGTAATCGGCTTCCAAATGCTCGGTAAAGCCTTTCGGCATGAAGATCCCGGCCGCATTGACCATCAGGCTAATATCGCGATGATTAGCATTAATCTCCTGACGAATGGCGTTCATGCCCTCTTCGGTCATCAGGTTTGCCGCAATCACGGACACGGAACCCAGTGGGCTCAGCTCTTTCTGAACCGCTTCTGCCTTGTCTTTTTTGTTGCCCGTCAGTACCACGCTGCCACCGGCTTTCAGCACCATACGCGCCGTTTCCAGACCCATGCCGCTGGTGCCACCCACGACAAGCATTTTTTTGCCTTTAAAGTAATCGCTCATTTTGAACTCCGTTATTTGCAGGGTAGATTTGCCGGCAGTCATGCAGCCGGCTCGTTCAGGTTTCAGATGCTGCAACCGTCAGCGCCGCAGGTCTGGCCGTCGGTTTTTGCCAATTCGGCCGCTTTTTCTTCCCAGACTTGCTTCAACGCGTTCAGGAAGTTGTCCGCAGATTGCGCGCCGCTGATGGCATATTTTTCATTGAGCAGGAACAGCGGGACACCGCTGACCCCGATCGACCGGGCATGGGCTTCATCTTCAGCCACCGATGCACGGAAGGCCTCATTGGCAAGGGCACTTTCAGCGTCGGCTCTGGACATGCCCACTTCTGTAGCTAACGCAATGAGCTCCTGCGGATCGAAAATGGAACGCCCCTCAGTCACACTGGCCCGATAAAACCGTTCTGCCATGGCGTCGCCCATATTGGCGTGACGTGCAGCCGCGAGCAGCGTATGGGCATCTTCGGTATCGCCAAAGAGCATGGTGTCAAAGTTATACTGGAGCCCTTCTGCCTTCCCGGCCGTGCCCACCTGATTCATCATCAGTTCCGCCCCATGTTCCCCGCCAAACTTCTTGTAAAGGGCTTTGCGGAACGGCACGGCAGGCCGGTCGCCGGAAATACGGAAACTGTGGTGGCGGACCACGACCTGTTCCTTGTGTTCAAAGGCGGCAAGGCCCTGTTCGAAACGCTTTTTGGCAATCCAACACCAGGGGCAGACCAGATCTGACCAGATATCTATCGTAATAATCGGCTTAAGGGTTTGCATATTGGCTCCTGAATACCCCATTAATGTCGTCTGGCGGTGCCTCTTTATGTGAGCACCGCAAATACCACCAGCTACGTGGCGTTAGTTGGCTTCCCAGGCGGGATAATCGGTGTAGCCTTTTTCCGGCGACCCCGTCACGCCGTAATACGTCGTGCGATCGCTTTCAGCCAGCGGCCAGCCGTTCTGCATTCTTTCGACCAGATCAGGGTTGGCGATGTACGGCACGCCAAACGCAACAAGATCCAGTTCGTCTGCCTCAAGTGCGGTTTCGGCAATCTCGCGGGTGAAGCCGCCGGCGGCAATAACGGTGCCCCCCAGAGTTTTACGGAACGCGGCTTTGAAACCGGCAGGTACCGGTGCCTGGGTATAAACAGGTTGATAATAGAGGTGCACATAAGCCAGCTCACGTTGGCCGAGGGCCGCAGCGATACTGGCCCAAATCTCTTCTTCACCTTCATAAGGCGCCAGGTCGTAAATCCGCCCGAACGGTGAAATGCGCAAGCCCACCTTATTGCTACCAATAGCCGCAGAGATGGCATCAACCGTTTCCAGCAGGAACCGCTGACGGTTTTCCACAGAGCCACCGTATTCATCAGTGCGAGGGTTCAGTTCACTGCTGAGGAACTGGTCGAAAATGAAGCCGTTCGCCGCCATGATTTCCACGCCGTCAAACCCGGCCTCCATTGCCAGACGCGCTGAATGGACAAAGTCAGCGGTAACGCGTCGAACTTCTGCGGTTTCCAGTGCACGCGGCTGGCTTGGAACGACAGGTCCCGGTTCGCCAGACTCGGTCAGTGCAAAGACGGTGGTGTTAACCGCTTGTACGGTACCGGCGGAAACTGGCGCGATGTTGCCCGGCTGAATTGAGGTATGAGACATCCGGCCCACATGCCACAACTGAGCAAAAATACGGCCGCCCTTCGCATGTACCGCATCGGTCACTTTGCGCCAGCCCTGAACGTGTGCAGCGTTGTAGATCCCCGGGGTATACAGATAGCCGCGCCCTTCTTCAGAAACAGGCATGCCTTCGGTGATAAGCAGCCCCGCAGAGGCGCGCTGGGCGTAGTAAAGTGCAACGACGTCATCCGGCACGTCGTTCATTGTGCGGGTGCGGGTCATCGGGGCCATGACCACGCGGTTTTTTAACTGCATGCCTGACAGATTGTAGGGGGTGAACAACTTACTCATCGTATACCTCGCAAGGCGAAAGTGAGAAAAGCCCCGCTGGGGCCGGAGTTAATACTTAGCGGGCCGGGGAACTGACGATCGCTTCCTGATGCCGGTTAAGCGTATGGCTGCACTATACCTACCTACTAGTTGATTGGTCAATAGGTAAAAGAACAAATCATGCTGTCCTTTTGTCACCGGAGACAGGCACAGGGAATGCTGTGTAAGGTGAGCTCCCGTCGGTGAGATGGTCGTCATCCTGTGAAATCAGGGAATTACAAATATCATTATTGGGCGTTATGGAGCTAAGACTGGCCGGTTCAGGGCGGCGAGGAGTCTTTCTCTCCCCTTATCATTGGGATATTAATCACCCCGATGGAGAAGAGTAAATGTCCAAACTTCACCTTACTGTTATCAGTACATTATGCCTGGCGTTGTCGAGCCAGGTCGCTTTTTCAGCCAGTTTTACGCTGACAAGTCATGAGCTTGAAAAAAACCGTTTCCCCGCGGCTCAGACCCTGAGTTCACCTTATGGATTTGGGTGCAGCGGTGGAAACCTTGCCCCCTCTTTTAACTGGAGTGGCGCGCCGGCAGGAACTCAAAGCTTCGCTCTCAAAATTTATGATAGGGATGCGCCGACAGGCCTCGGTTGGATCCACTGGCAGGTGGTGAATATTCCCTCATCTCTTCACTCGTTACCGGCTGGGATAACGGCGGATAACAAAAATCTCCCGCAAGGGGCTCTTCAGACCCGGACTGATTTCGGTATCCCGGGTTATGGCGGCCCTTGCCCGCCGAAGGGTGAAACGCACCGTTATGAGATCACGCTGACGGCACTTCGTGTCGACAAACTTCCGGGAATAACGGCGGACTCGACGCCCGCCCTGGTCGGCTTTATGGCAAAAGCGAACTCACTGGGCGAAGCGCATCTTCAGATTACGCAGGGCCGCTAACCGCAGCCAGGTTGCCGATAGCCTGGCCGGAAACCCGGACCAGGCTGGGGCTGAATCCGAAGCGAGTTCGAAATCTGGCGGCGAACTTAGACGGATTTTCATAGCCGACTTCCAGGGATATGCGGGTGACTGAAAGATCGGTCACCTGCAAAAGTGTCAGGGCGCGGCACATGCGAATGTCAGTCACCAGATGGGTGAATGACGTATTTTCGGCATGCAGATGGCGTCTCAGGGTGGTGGCCGACATACCCAATTCAGCCGCCACCTGCGCAGTATTCCAGTCTTGTGATATGTCTGCTGCAACGAGTTTGCGGATTTTTATCGCCAGTCCGGTATGTTGTTTCAGCGCGAAGAAAATTCGGTATTCATCCAGCCAACTCAGCATCTCTTCCATACGCCTGGCCACGATACTTTCAGGTATGTTTTCAGTATCTGTAATGGCCTCCGCAGTGTGATAAAAGGCCTGGCGAAAACTGTTGCCTGGCTCTGCCATTTTATTTGCTTCGTTCATGCTCATACGTGGGGCATGCATGAAGCAGTAGTTTTGGACGAAATCGGCACAAAAACTCAGCCATGATGCTTCGTACGTACCCGTTAAAGGTGATGGTGTATTGATGATATCAAAAGAGTGCCCCTCCCCGATGACCACCGCGTCCCCCGCTTCCAGCGTTATCTCCTCTTGCGCCCAGCGGATTATTTTCCTGCCATGGCGGACCAGGATGATTGTGGGTTCATCTATAGTGATATGGCGCATCATCAGGGGCTGCGTATGCAGCACATGCGCTGTACTCCCCACATTAATACGACTGGATAATGTTCTTTCCATCATCGCCTTACGAAAAGGAATAGGCCTGCCCTGTAGGCCGACACTTTATGGATGGGCTTGCTTTTTTATAAAGTAGTCCCGATTTTACAATACGTCAGTTTTCTCATTCAGATGGAGTGAAATATCATAATCCTCAGCACGCCGTCCACATAAGATGACGCTTATCCATTGATAAAACATGGCATTATCTTCGCTTAAGCACCTTTCTATCGATGATAGCTTTTTATGTTAATTAAACAAACCAACTAGTAGGTAGAATTACTATCAAGTTACATCCTGCAGGAGTGAATGATGCGTGAATTAACCCTTTACAATGAAGATAATTTTAGAGAAATCGAGAGGCATGAAGGGGTTGCGGTGGTGCGCTTCTCTGCCCCCTGGTGCCCACCTTGTCAGATGAGCGAAGACATTTTTAACCATTTTGCCGAGCAGATAGAAAGCGACGTCAAAGTCGGCAAAGTGAATGTGGATCTGGCACCGGTACTGACCACCAAATATGAAATTTGGGGACTGCCTTCCGTACTCATGTTCAAGGATGGGCAGTTGGTCCAGCGTATACCGGGTGTTAAATCGGCAGGGTTTTATCAGCAAGCATTGTCAGAGCTGAAAAAAGGGCAGTGATGCCATTTTATCTATGTTTAAAAAAGTCTCTTAGCGGTCTGATGCATCATCGGCAAGCGGTTACCCCTCGTTCAGAGTGATAACCGCTTTGTTATAAAATAACCGACCAGTCTGCTTAGCGTTATTTATTGCGTTGGAAGGCCGGCATCAACGCTTTGTTATGTTCGATCACTTCATCCAATGCATTTTCAAGCAGTTGACCGCTTTTGACTAGGGGATTAATAACCAAGGCACGCCATGCCGTATACCGATTACCACTGATGGCTGCCTCAATGGTCAATTGCTCAAAGCTTTTCATCAGTTGAATCAGACGAAGTACATCTTCCGGGAAAGGTTCGACATTCAGTGGTATAGGTCCTGAACGGGTGATCATTGAACTGACCTCAACCGCACAGTCATCCGGCAGGCCCGCAATCGCACCATCGTTTCGCGTATTGACATGCATGATGATGCGTTTGTCGTTATATATTGCGCTCATCAATTCACATGCCGCATCCGAATAGTACTGCCCTCCCCGACCTTCCAGCGCTTTCGGTTTCTCGGCGAGTTCCGGGTTTCGATAAATTTCGAATAGTTCTCTTTCGAGCTCCTTTACGATCTCACCACGAGTCCCTTCCCCTTGTGCTTCGCCAAGCTCCTGACGGTACATGTCGTCGCTCATGTAGTAATAACGCAGGTAGGGGCAAGGTATCATTCCCATATTCGCCAACAACCGATCCGGCCATTTGAAAGGAGGAATATTTTTAGGCACCAAAGGATCATTCCCCTCTGAAATCAGCTCAATAACCTGAGGCAGCTTATCCTTACCTTCATGAAAAATATGGCGCGCAAAAATGAAGTGATTAAGTCCCGCGACCTGCATGATAAATTCATTGATGTCACTGACACCTAAAGCACTGGCAATACCTTTTTGCATGATAACAGGCACATTGCACAGCCCTACGGTTTTGACTTTGCTGTATTTCAGTATCGCTTCAGTGACCATTCCCGACGGGTTGGTAAAGTTCAGCAACCAGGCATCCGGGCACAGTTGTTCCATTTCTTTCGCTATAGCCAATGCAATCGGGATAGTGCGGCATGCATTGGCAAACCCACCCAGCCCATTGGTTTCCTGACCGATCATGTCGTATTTCAGCGATATCCTTTCGTCGCTGATCCGTGCTTCCAGGCAGCCGGCCCTGAACTGAGAACAAACAAAATCGGCACCGAGCAGTGCTTCTGTGCGGTCAAGGGTTTCATAAACCGGTATATCCAGCCCATTTTTTTCCAGCATCCGTCGGGTGAGGCCAGCAATGATCGCCATTTTTTCACGGCCATCCTCAATATCAACCAGCCATAACTCGCGGATCGGAAATTCATTTTGACGCTTGATAATGCCTTCCATCAGTTCAGGTGTGTAGCTTGAACCCGCTCCAATAACCACTAACTTAAGACCCTTCATTAGATATTCCCCTCATCGTTGTTGTCAGGACGTCTGTTGGGCCAATTAAAGAGGACAAGGGGCTTAGTGGACAAACGATCAATTCCGGGGTATGCATTACTGTAAATAATGCATAAGAAAAATTAAGAAGGAAAATGATGAATGCTCGCTCAACAGAACATACTGGCACTATTGCATACGTTTGAAACGGCAGCACTGCATATGAGCTTTACTAAGGCGGCGACTACCCTCAATCTGACGCAAGGGGCCGTTAGCCAACGCATTCGTTCTCTTGAATCCATGCTCGGATTCAGGCTATTTATCAGAATGACCAGAAAGCTTCAGTTGACCGATGAAGGGGAGCGTTTACTTGGCGTACTCGCGTTTTCACTTAAACGCATCAGTGATGAAATAGAAGATATTCGCGTGCAGGGGCTGAGAGGAACCTTGTCTGTCGGCCTTCCACCTACCTTCGCTTTTCTCTGGCTGATGCCGCGCTTACCGGTATTTACCGAACGGTGGCCGGGGCTGAATATCAATTTCAGAGTGAGAGCCGGTCTGGTAGATTTTAATCTTGAACGGGTAGATGTCGCTATCTACTACAGTAATCTGAAATACCCCGATCTCTACTGCGAACGGTTATCTGAAGAGACGCTGGTTCCCGTCTGTATTCCATCTCTTGCAAAAAAAATCAGGCAAGCAAACCATTGGTTAGCTGAAGTCCCATTCATTCATACGTCTGAATCCGTTGACTCCCAGAATGTTTTTTCCGAATGGCGAGAATGGTGCAGGGAGTCTGGCAAAAACCTGCCTGTTGAAGATAATTTTTTGAGCTTCAACAATTGTCAGATGTCGATTGAAGCGGCACTCAATGGCGGCGGTATCATCATGGGCAGAAAACGACTCATTCAACATTACCTCGATGAGGGCCGACTGATTGCCCCTTTTGAAATAGAAATACCCGCCGGGCGAGGATATGACCTCATTATGCCACGAGAAAACCTTAACCGACCAGGCGTTCAGGCTTTGGCCGAATGGGTAAGAAATGTGTTTAACGAGGAATAAAGTCTGTTTTCGTTCTGATAAGTGGCAATGTAAGTCATATCAGACCTAATGCCAGAGAGCATGATGACAATGTCTGTCAGAAGTGAAAAAAGGGCAGTCATGCCCTTTTATATTTTCAACGCGATAACTATTGCGCTTTCAGTTGCTTAATCGCATCCAGCGTACGTGCGGAATAGACAACGGCAGCGCCTGCATTCAGGTTGATTGCCACACCCAGGGCTTCAGCAATTTCTTCTTCTGTGGCGCCAGCTTTAACGGCAGCTTCGGCATGGACGGCGATGCAACCATCACAGCGAGTCGTCACCGCACAAGCCAGTGCAATCAGTTCACGCACTTTCGCGCCCAGGAGGTTGGTCTTATTGCCGGCGTTGCCCAAAGCCATGACGCCTTTTAGTGTTTCCGGGGTCAACTTACCCAGATCACCAACACGTTGCATCACTTCTGAGCGGTATTCATTCCAATCTAACATGGGGTCATCTCCAGAATTATTTTCTTTTAACAATCATTAGGATCTGTTCAAGCGTATCGTTGAAAAGCTCAGGCTTATTAATCGCCCGGGAAACAACGCTTGCGCCCTCGCATAAATTCAAAATAAGCAGAGCCATTTTTGATGGCAGCAGGTCAGCAGTCAGCTCCCCTGCATCAACGCCACGGCTGACAATCTTGGTCAACCAGGCAATCTGCATATCGAAATATTCGGTCGCCTGTACTCTGATATTCGGTGGCAGATTGGCCATTTCCGAAGACAAAGCACAGCATAGCGGCATACGCGACGTGCGATAGCTTTCGATGAAAAGCTCTACATAGGCGGTAAGCATCTGCGCAACCGTATTCTCCGTCGCTTCAATCTGTTCAAATCGGTTTTTGGTATCGGTATGGGCCTGAATCACCACTTGTTCGCCCAAAACGTCTTTTGTTGGGAAGTGGTGATGAATACTGGCCTTGGTGATACCAATGCTCTTTGACAAATCAGCATAGCTGAATGCAGAGTAACCCCGTTCGCGCATCAGATGGTCCGCTTCATTCAGAAGCCTTTCTCGTGTCATGACTGACATATAATCCTCACAATTATAATCTACTAGTTGGTAGATATTATCTGCGCCTGTTGTTCCCTGCAAGGGGACATCAGTTCACAACAGCGATTTAACCTTCTCTGATAACGCGTTTTGGTCGGGGTTAATAGCCATCAGGCAGTAGGGAAATGACAGTGTTCAGGCATTTCCCTCTCTGAGGTTTACCTACACCAACCGGGTATCAATACTGACCGGGTTCGCCAACGTATCGTGGATCGGCGAGCTTTCTGGCAGTGCACGAACCATTTCTTCAAGCTGTTCACGGCTGGCGGTCGGACTGGAGAGCTTAACGCCAACACGGATCGCTTTCGCCCCGTTGCGAACTTTTTCGTCAAGACCCAGGAAACCGTTCAGATTAATGTCGAAGTTCAGGTCAAGTTCAATACCATCAAGCTCAATGCCCTTTTCTGCCGCCATCACAGTCAGAGTCGCGGTATAACAGCCGGCAAGTGCCTGCAAAATGTACTCAGCTGGGCCCATACCGCTATCAGTACCCGATAAATCAGCAGGTTCATCGCCAACATTAGCAAATTTTCCGGAGCGACTGGTATCAACCTGGCCGTTCTGGATAGTCGCATGAGTTTCCACACGGACGGATACCCCACCGTTGGATTTACTCTTCATGTTAAAGGTGAGATTGCCCAGCTCTGGCTGCTGGCGAATAGCTTCTCGTGTACCGCGAATAACATTAGCGTCAGCAAAAGGTTTTTTTGAATTAGTCATGACAACTCCTGAAGTGTCGAGTGATCTCAAAGATAAGGTTGGTGCCAAACGCAATCAACCTACTAGATGGTAGATTACTTTAAGATTGAGGTGTTGTCTACCACTATGGGGGCAACTTCTTAAGATAGAGCTACAAACAGGGACGTAAACGCTGCGATATCTACATTATGCGATGTATCGTGCTGACGTCCGAGTTCGGCATCTTGCTAAGCATCTTAATCGCTTGTGAGCTATGACCTCCTGACGGCATAGAATCTATGCATCTTTAACAGTACTCAAGTATAGAAGCATAGTTTTCAGTAATTATTGAGTATGAAGGACTGATCAAAAGAAACAATATAGGCAATCATCATAAAAGTTATTTCTCTCGTACTAAATAACCGTTATAGACTGAAATCACAGAACGATTGACCGAAGTGAAATCAACATTCAGCAATTCAATTAGCGGGGGAGCGACCATATGGAAATCCACAACCGGACTCCAAATGTATATGACTTGCTTGAAATAAACAAAATCCTACTTTCAACTTCAAATAATGGTGAGTCATTTGAGAAAGACTTACATCTCAATGGATTCATAGAAAAACCATGGGGATATGAGTATAGAGTTTATTGTGATTCTATTTTTGATGTATGGCGCCTTCATATATCAAAGAATCAATCCACGTCAATGCATTGTCATATACTCAAAGACACCGTCCTTATATGCCTACATGGTGATGGCGAGACCAGATTTCTTGATGGTACACATCAGGCGTTAAAATCTGGGGACAGCATATATATTGCAAAAGGTGTATTCCATCAGACTATTTCGGGAAAATCAGGCATCGAATTAATCGAAGTTGAAAATCCAAGAAACAAATTCGACTTACTCAGACTTAAAGATAATTATGGCCGGCAAAATATGGCATATGAAAAGAAATCACAGGAACATGATCTTTTACCTCCTTTGCAACAGATAGCTGCAGGCACATTGATCAGAGAACATGACCTACACAAATTAGCATACTTTTCCGTCAAAAATCTTGATAGAAAAATGTTGAATGACGAGGATGATTTTATTTTTATTTCATTAGATGTAAAAAGCCATCTAATGGGAAAGATTCATATCCTACGAGCTAAAGATGCCATCTCAGAAATGTACTGTGGTCAGAATGTATTTTTAATTAACGTCCCGTAACGCAATAAGAAGGAAAATAACATGTCTAATCCGACACGAGTAGTGATAATCACTGGTCCAGGTTTTCAGGATCACGATGTAGTTTATACTTACTATCGTTCTAAAGAGGAAGGATACGATATATCTATTGCAACAAAGGATGGAAGTGCAGTGACAGGGAAATATGGCATCACTGTTCCTATGGATAAAAGATCCAAAGACAATATTAATTTTGATCAACTCAACGCCACTGATTTTGATGCTGTTATTCTCACTGGCGGTCATGAAGCGCCTGATAGAGTTCGCCAAGATCAGAGAGTTAAAGATTTTCTAAAGCAGATGGTAATACAGGGGAAAGTTGTGGCTGGGCTCTGCCATGGTCCCTGGATTATGATTTCTGCCGGTATTCTAAGAGACAAACTCACCTGCGCTTATGTTGGTCTGAAAGACGATATGGTTAATTCCGGCGCCAATGTAATTGAAGCAGATGTAGTTGTCGACGGGAATATCATAACTTGCTCCTATTATGCTGAATGTGGAAAATTTATGCGTCAGACATTCGATGCAATAGATAGATGGAAACGCGGCGAAACTCTTAAAGAACCGCTGGTGGTATAATTCGATGTTAATAGCAATGGATTTCGACGGGGTCGTGGTTGATGGAGTAGACGAATGCATGCTAATTACATGGAATGTATTACATGACAGACCTCTCAGTGATTTTAACCAAGATGTACTTCAAAACATCCCACGCCTGATGGCTAAACGATTCAGGAAATTAAGGAATTTTGTACGCCATGACGGTCACTTTATTGCCTCATTCACTGAATTTGGTAATGAAGCTATAGATAATGACAGATTCACTGCTATATATGAATCAATTCCAACTGAAGATAAGAAAATATTCAGGGATAAGTTCATCCATTATAGGAAGCTGGCAAGAAGTCTCTACCCTGATCTTTGGGCTGAACTACACCGTCCGCTATTGGATGTTTCAAATTTATTTGAAACAGCTAATGATATCTATATTGTATCAGGAAAGGATGAAGAGTCTATATTATACATTCTAAGTAAATATGGTTTAAACATACCCGCGAATAAAATATATGGGAGGATGACTGACAAAAACAAGACTCTTACCTTGCTAAAATCAATAGCCTTCGATAAAAACGAGGATATTCTATTTATTGATGACAATATCCAAAATGTTATTGATGCATTAGATCATGGCATTCAATCATTTTGGGCTAATTGGGGATACAACATCCCTGAGCATAAATTAATGGCACTTCAAAAAGGAATTAATGAATTAGATACCGAGGATCTCTTGAAATTAGTCAAGAAACCCTCTTAACGCAATATTATTTCAATTTTTTCTGTATGAGGAGTAATAACTCATGGCGAAAGAAATACTATGTGGTTTTGGAGTGGGTGTAGATGCCGTTGCAGGCTGGCTATCTTCTTATGGGGGAGAAGATTCTCCAAGCGATATATCTCGCGGTATGTTCGCTGGCGAAGTAGGTACTCCACGTCTTCTGAATCTATTTGACCAGTTTAATATCCCCACCACCTGGTTTATGCCTGGTCATTCCATCGAAACCTTTCCTCGGCAAATGGAAGCAGTTGTCAATGCTGGACATGAGGTAGGGGTTCATAATTACAGTCATGAAAACCCAATATCTATGTCGCCTGACCAAGAAAGAGAAGTCCTTCTAAAAGGCATTGACATGGTCACAAAATTAACAGGGAAGAGACCTACTGGGTATGTCGCTCCATGGTGGGAATTTTCTCCTGTAACCACAGATCTTCTATTAGAAAATGGCATCAAATATGACCATTCACTAATGCATCATGATCATCAGCCTTATTATGTCAGGAAAGGTGATTCCTGGACCAAGATAGATTATTCCAAGACACCGACCGAATGGATGAAACCGCTGGTACGCGGAGAAGAGACGGACATTATTGAATTACCCGCCAGTTGGACAATCGACGATATTCCTCCTTTCATGTTCATGAAAACAAAACCCAACAGCCAAGGTTTCATGAATCCCAGGGACATCGAACAGTTGTGGAGAGATCAATTCGATTGGGTCTACCGTGAGCATGAATATGCGATCTTTACTTTTACGATTCACCCGGACGTATCTGGACGCCCGCACGTGTTAATGATGCTCGAACGCCTCTTAACTCATATGCTTGGTCATCCAGGGGTGAAATTCCTAAAATTGAATGACATTGCAGATGACTTTGCCAAGCGATCTCCACGGATAAAATAATGACACGGCAGCCGATAAGGCTGCCTGTTTTATGTATCTCAAACCATAAATCCGCTATTTTTTGATAGTTCGAGAATTCTGTCTCTTATTCCTGAAACGAGTGGGTTACGTAATGAGCTATCAATCCATACCAAATAGATTGAATTTATAGGGAGTCTCTCATGGACATTCACTTCAACGATCTGACCTCCTGCTATGCTTTGGGCGCATAAATACTCAGGCATCACAGTCCAACCAATATTTTCTCGGATCATTCTTTCTAAAATCCGCAAATCCGGTACAGTAATAGACGGACGAAGCAGTGCAAAAAATCGCGAAGAATCCTGGAAAACTTCCCTTATCAAGGGTAACTGTTCATCGTAAGCTATTAGAGGAAGCTTCGACAGCGTATCAATCACGTCCTCATTTTCTTTGAAGTTGTCTGCTATGAGTGACGCTACCACAACTATTAACTTTTCCATTCCAATTTCAGCATATCCAAATTTTTGTTTATCCGGCATAGAAGTTGTGAAACCTAGTTGACAACTTCCGTCCAGAAGACAGCTGTATATGCGCTTCCTATTTCCTGTCAAAACTTTAAATTTAATACCTTCATTGAATAATATTTTCACCAAGTACGGTAATTTTGACCACATTAATTCTGCTGGCCCGATGAAAGATACTGTCCCCGAGGACTTTCTTGTACGTGATCTAAGCATCGACAACTTCAGTTCAATCGTTTCTAAATCTGAAGCCACCAATCTCGCCAATTCCTCCCCATCCACTGTAGCCACCACACCATGTGAACGACGAGTAAAGAGAACACACCCGGTAAAAGCCTCAAGTGAATGAATGTGGGCAGACATTGCAGGCTGGCTTATGCCCAACCGCATTGCCGCTTTTGAAATCGAACCAGCTTTGTATACTTCAACAAAACTTCGTAACTGAACCAGATAGCTCATACTGCGCATCCTTAAGAGCCTGAAGCTCTCCGATTACGACATAAAATCGAAAGCCTGCACAGTATTATGTTATAAACATGTTCCGTTAATGCTTCTATACATATTAACTTATTTTAACAATTAAAGGATTTTATAGGGCAAGGATAGAACATATCAAGATAACCCATTGATATACCTATATTTTACGTGCGTTATACTGGTTGGCATTAAGGTTTCAAGCATGCCATGAGATCCGGATTGGCGTGTTGTCTTCTATTACATACTCTGGGGAGTGATAGTCGCTAAACCTTTAAATTGACTAAACAATCATTGTATTTTTATCTATTAACGTTGACGACCTCAACTCAAATCGAGTTATCACAAATTCCGTTGGTCAGTGAAGCGGTTAGCTTCTTTTAGACCGGTTCGGACTACCTCTCGGAACATTAATCATCATCCCATGGTGCCCGTTTCCATTTTTCAGTCATGAAATCAATAAATACACTTAGCCTACGGGGTATTGGTTCTCGCCGCGCCCGGACAACACTGATCTGAGATGTGTTTGCTTCCCAATCAGGCAGAACTCGGCAAAGTTTCCCAGCTCTCAATTCATCATGAATATCCCAAGTTTCTCGAAGAGATATGCCAAGCCCCGCCAAACTCCAGGCATGCAATACGTCTCCGTTGTCACTGATAAGGTTGCCAGTAACGCTGATGCTTCTTTCATGACCGGCTTTACGTAACGTCCATGAATTGTGTAAAAAACCCGGGTAAGCGAATACTAAGCAGTTGTGATTTAAAAGATCTTCTGGTCGCTCAATGGGTGGATGATTCTTCAGATATTCGGACGATGCGATGAGAATACGTCTATTATTTGCTATTTTTCTGGCCAGAAGGCGAGAATCAGCCAGATCCCCCATACGAATAGCCAGATCGAAATCACCACTGTAAAGATCCTGGATTTGGTCAGATAACCTTAAATCAAAGCCCACCCTCGGATGTACTTGGCAGAATGCAGCGATCGCAGGAGCAACATATTTTCGGCCAAACGGTGCGGGCGCAGTCAAACGAATATTTCCGCTTAACTCCTCACTATCCCCTCGGGAAAGTTCCTTCATCTCATCCAGAACGGCCAACGCTACGCGAGCCCTCTCAGCTATAGCTCTGCCCTCGTCTGTAATACGTAGATTACGGGTGTTTCTTTCAAAAAGTGTAGTGCCAAGTGCAGTTTCCAGCCTGGCTATCTGCTTGCTCACCATCTTGGGGAGTATCTGTAGGTCTCGTGCTGCGGCAGAGAAATTGTTTCTGTCGACGACGTGTAAAAACACTTCAAGGTCGTCATTTCTCAAGTTTATTTTGTTCATTTTGGGGTAAGTGTTTGTCCGTTTAGGTCTATTTAAAGGATAAATAGATTGTTCCACAATAAGACTCAATATGACAAGTCTGTTATGTCGCATGCAGTCAGAAGAATTTTGCTTTAAGTCCCCCCATATAGAGGAAGTTAAAATGCCCAAACGTATCCTGTTTGTATTGACCAGCCATGACCGTAAAGGTCAAGCCGAGAGTAAAGATGCCGCACCCAGTGGTTTCTATCTTTCTGAGGTGTCTCACCCCTACGATGTACTCACAAAAGAAGGATATGAAATTGATTTCGTGAGTCCCAAGGGAGGCAAGACACATGTTGACGGTTTAGACCTCAGCGATCCGGTTAACGCCTCCTTTTGGAATAATGATTCCTTACGCGAGGCAACTAAAACCACATTAAAACCCTCGCAGATTGATCCTGACGTCTATGACGCCGTCTACTATGCAGGAGGGCATGCGACGATGTGGGATCTCCCTGACAATATAGAGTTGGCGGGTGTTTCATCACGAATTTATGAAAAGGGTGGCGTTGTCGCTGCGGTTTGTCATGGCCCCGCCGGATTGGTGAATATTCGGCTTTCCGATAATGAATATCTGGTTGCGGGCAAAAAGGTGTCAGCTTTTACCAACGATGAAGAACGTGCTGTAGGGTTGTACGACATTGTTCCATTCTTACTTGAAGACACGCTGAAGCAAAGAGGTGCTGAGCATCTTGCAGCCGCAAATTTTCAGCCACAGGTGATTGTCAGCGAGAGATTAGTGACCGGACAGAATCCCGCTTCCGCAAAAGGAGTCGCTGAGGCAATGCTGCCTTTGTTGGCTTCTATTGAAAATAGAAGAGCCTGAGTTATGAAAGAACGCATGCCTTTTGTTATATATGTCTTTGCACTCTGCGCTTTTGCTTTGGGATTCACTGAATTTGTCACGATCGGCTTAGTTTCCAGGATATCAGCTGATCTAAACGTCAGTGTCAGTCATGTAGGTACAGCGGTGACAGCCTACGCCCTCGGTGCCGTAATTGGTGCTCCGGGATTAACTGCGTTGGCAACACGATGGCCTCGTAAAAGATTATTACTTGTTGCTATGGGCCTGTTTACAGTTGGCAATGGTATCGTCGGTGCGTCTGAGTCCCTAACGCCTATGTTGATTGCACGATTTGCTTCCGGTTTAGGGCACGGAGTGTTTCTTGCTGTTGCTTCAAGTGTGGCAACCCAACTGGCTGGGCGACATCGTGCTGGCGCCGCTGTTTCGGTCGTTTTTGGCGGTCTTACAATTGCGTTGGCATTAGGCGTACCACTTGGTACCTACATCGGTAGTCTGTTGAGTTGGCAGTCTATATTCATGGCAGTAACGGCAAGTGGAGCGATCGGTTTCATTGGATTGGCAATGCTGATGCCCACGGATCAAAATGATCCCTCCTTGCAAGCAAATGCCATGGACGGTTTAAAAGCCATGTTCAACCCACTACTGCTTGCGGGAGCAGGAATTACAGTTTTGGCCTATGCAGGATCTTTTGCCCTGTATACGTATATTTCCCCGATTCTACTTCAGGTAACGCATGTAGACGAGCGTACGAGTAGTTTGCTTATGTTGGTCTACGGCGTGATGGCCGCTATCGGGAATGTCTGGGGTGGTCGCCTGACTGACAAGCAAGGTGCAGATCGTGCCGTGATGACAATTCTTATTGGTCTGGCGATCGTCCTCTTTGCTATGTGGTTCTCTGTCTCATCCTTAATGTTAATGGCACTGTTTATTGGGTTGCTTGGAGCATTGACATACGCAGCGGTCCCCTCAATGCAAGCAAGAGTGATAGGGCTATCTCACATACATGCACCTGAAGCTCCAGCTGTGGCAGCAGGACTGAATATTGCCGGTTTTAACGGAGGAATTGCATTAGGGTCGCTATTGGGGGGGGTAGCACTGAATGTTACTGGTCTTACAAGCCCTACTTGGGTTGGAGGCGGAGTAGTAATCGTTGGTATTTTATGGATGTTATTACAAATAAATTCTAATAAAAGACGCACCACCTCCGATTACTCCTGATAGTACACATAGCATTTAAAATGGCTCAGTGAACACCAAATCACTGAGCCATTTTATTTTACCTCTTTGAAAAATGTCACAACAAAACATAGGTTATTTTTTATTTTATAAAATCAGCCCATATCATTCTGATCTATTTCATATCAATCAGAATTTTAAACATCTTTCAAAAACACAGCGAAATTCATCAGCAATATCATTGTGTGAAAGGAGATGTATTATGTCAGACAATCCAACTTGCCTAAACATTAGAGATGGAATTCCAGACTGGATAACTATAAGGGAGGCGGTAAGACTTCTCAATGCATTGAATGGGTGTAAAATAAGAAAAAGTGATTTTTATCGATTTGCTCTGCAAGGGAAAATTCGGTTTTCAATATATTTTCAATCCCCAGTAATATTGAGGAAAATTAAATCACGAAATCATAAATTAAAGCTAAGACCAATAGAAAATTCGTCAACGATGAAATCATTCATGCCTGCCGAAAGTTCCTTTGTCAACGAGAACAATTTAACTTTCAGTACTGAAGGAAGATATATCCACCCTGTACAAAGAGTCATTGACACAACATTACTCGGCTATGAATATGTCCTTATACAGCGTTTACTTGCACATTCATTAAAGATACCATCACCTGTAACAGGAGCAAAGTCGAATAATTATGGTATTACCGTCTGTTTATTGGGGGAATCGTTTCAACTTTTCGAAAAGATGACATGGCATGAAAGAATCGAACGACACGTAAAAAGGCTACCTAAAGATATTTCATCAGATGATTACGAAGATATAATACTAAACGCTACAAAGAAAGATTCGCATAAATATTATTTTCCTATGCATGAATTACCGAGTGATGCCTGCTTTGTCCTCAGAAAAAGTGAACTTGATAAGTTGATCAACAAACCGATCGAAAAAGAAATACTTCAACCGTCTCCAACTCGGATATCCACCCCTCTATCACGCCTCTTCTGGCTTGCCTGCAAAAATAATGAAACTATCAGTCCGTTAATCATGCAACCGTATAAATTATTGTCCATTTTTGAACAATGGGCATCTGAGGAAGGCATTACTGATCGATTCAGTGGCGACACGCTGAAGACAGCGCTTGAGCGCGGCTCGCCCTCTTCCATATCGGCACAAAAGTAAGATGATGTCCCTTTGCAGTGTAAGTCCGTATTAAGGATTGTATTTTCCGTAATACGGACTCATCAGCTTTCGCCACACCACGACTTTGTGTTGTCGTGTGTTCTCCCGGCTAGCGCTATATCTGCCACAGGAGAATACCGTGACATCTCATCAGTTATTACGTCTGAAACAGGTTGAGGAAAAAACGGGCCTGAAGCGCTCTCAAATCTATCTGTATATGAAAGACGGCACCTTCCCCCGCTCAATCAAGATTGGCCCGGCCAGTGTCGCCTGGCTCGAATCGGAAATTGACGAATGGATCAATATTAAATTAGTCCGCCGCTCAATAGGCTGAAGGGAGAAAATACCATGATTATCCCGTCACTGAATTACGCCGTATTAACCGATGCCCTGCATGCATTGAAGGATGGCAACATTCGTTACTGTGAATCGCTAGGATTCACTTTCGACGAAATGAATGCCCTCAACCAATTATCACTAGACGAGCTGTTTATCATCAGTCGGGAGTCTGCGCAGTTTTTGGCTGTGACGGTTCATCACGACGCGTTACACCTGCTTCTGGCGAAATCCCGTGAGGAGGTTCTGCAGCAGCAACGTATCAACCACGCTATCCGGCTGGGTGGGTCAATTGCGCTACTCAACAAGTATTTTGGCCTCACCTCCAACGAAGTTTGCCTTCGCCGCCGCTTACTGGGCGTCCGTGTGCCTTATGGCCGGACGCCAGAGCCGGACGAAGAGACGGATGCGGCCATCTGGCGGCAATGGCAACAATGCCGGGTGGCCAACCTGGAATCGACCGATGCGTTGGCCGCCATGATGCAGGTAACGCAAACCCTGCTGCCGAAAGTCGAAGGGTTGTCACTGACCATCGTCTGGAAGCGTATCGCACTTTGCGAACAGGAGGCGTCAGACCGGAGGGCCGCCCATGCCAGATGAGATTGACCGCGATCAGGAATTTAATGAGCAACGACTGGAGGATATGATTGAACAGAGTCGTTTTAAGCCAGGGTCTACGCCATCATTATTCCATTGTCGTGTATGCGGTAAGCCCATTCCTGAAAAGCGACGGCAGGCACTTCCGGGCATAACCACCTGCACGGAATGTCAGGAAAAACTTGAACGCCGAAGACGTTAATAATGGTCACAGAGACATGCAGGAATATTTCCCCTGCATGTCTCTATCATTAACTATAAATCCACAGTCGTCTTTATTAACTATTTCACTTCCTTTTATTTACCCCAAAGCTTATCCGCTTCTACCGCTAATTTATCTCTCTCATTTTAACTTTGAATTTATCGTTTATATACCGCCCCGGATATCTGATCCTGAAAGCGTCATTACATAATAGTTACCCGTATTGACGTAAATTTGCCTGAATCAGGCGTTGCTCTTTAAAAATAAGGTTCGGGCTGTCACGAAACCACAATTCAGGGTGCCGCTGAATGTTCTCGCTGACCCGTTAAAACCGGAATGCAGAATTGGGATGTGACATTTCTTTAACTCATCCTTGTTTTTAGTAGAGGAGGCCACATGCGAAAACCCATTTATCAGGTATTTGTCACCCATGAAAGTCAGCCCGACCCGCAGGGTGAAAAAAACACCTGGTGGACGAAAGTCGGCGTGGCTTTTGCCCATCACGGTAAACCCGGCCTGAACGTGGTACTGACACCCGGCATTGCCGTTTCCGGCAAGTTAGTGCTCCTTGAGCCCAGGGATGACGGCGACGCGACACAGGATACTCAGCCCATTTAACCGACCTTCCCTCTTTTCCCGGCCCTGTGCCGTCTGATGGCGGTACGCGTTGCCCGGTTTACCATTCCGAGGCCACCATGCTTTCCACCACCGTATTTCTGGCGGCGGCCATGCAGTGCGCCGCCAGCGTTCACCCGTCGACGGCACTTGATGTGGCGCGGGTCGAATCCGGTTTGAATCCGTATGCCATCGCTGAAATTCTGCCCGGTGGCAAAGGCGTGACTTCACATTTCCCCACAAGCAAGGATGAGGCCGTCAGTCTAACCGGACGGCTGGCGGCACAGGGCCGACGTTATTCGGTCGGGCTGATGCAAATCACCAGCACCAATTTCCGTCATTACCGCGTGAGTGCCCGTGACCTTCTTAACCCCTGTACCAACCTGTCCGTTTTTGAGCGCATCCTCACCGACTGCTACCGCCGCGGCGGTTCCCTCAAGCGTGCGCTCAGTTGCTACTACTCAGGAAATTTCACGACCGGCCAACAGCCGGAATCCGCGTTTAACCACACCAGCTACATCCAGCGCATCGGCTACGCCGTGCCGTCGACGCAGGAAGACCGGCAGCGACCTCCCGCCGAAAAGCTCATGCCGGAAATCCATTACCCCACCGCCGTCATGCGTGGCGAGCTTACCGATAACGCCACGCCAGTACTGGCATCCCTGCGCTACCCCAATGCCGTGATACGCGGCGCGTTACCCATTCCCGGCCCCCAGGAGGAACAATGATGAAAAGAAAAGAGTATGACTGGCCCGTCCTCTCTTCCTTGTTAATGGCAAGCCCGGTGCTGGCAGCAGACAGCGGATTTAATAAAGCCAATGAGACGCTGAGTAACACTTCCACAGGCCTGCTCGGACTGGCCGCCGTCACCATCACGCTTGCCACCATGTGGGTAGGATACAAAGTCTTGTTTGACGGCAAGAGCCTCCATGACGTGCGCAACGTCATCATTGGCGCCATCCTTATCGTCGGTGCGTCAGGTTTCGGTGCCTACTGGGCGTCATAAGGAGGTAACGATGGCTACGCTGAACAAAGCGCTGACGCGGCCTGCCGCCATAGCCGGCATTCCCCTCGTGCCGTTCGTGATGGTCAGCGGGGCCATCGTCCTGCTGGCGGTCTATGTCAGCTATTACCTGATATTACTGCTTATTCCGGCCTGGCTGGAGATGAAGGCAAAGGCCAGAACCGATATTCACTATTTCGGCCTGCTCTGGCTGGCCTTTAAAACCCGTGGCCGTTTTGGCACCAATAAACATTTTGGTGCCAATGCCCTGCTGGCAAACCGCTATGACGCTGTCGACGTCTCGGAGTTTATTGAAAAGATGAAGTTAAACGAGCGCGTTACGCTGGATAAATACATTCCGTATTCCTCCCATATTCACCCGCACGTCATCAGAAACCGCCAGGGTGATTTGGTTGCCAGCTGGGAGTTGGAGGGCACCGTTTTTGAATGCGAGGACGAACATCATCTGACGTTAATGGCGACGCATCTCAATAACGTTATTCGTGGGTATGAAGGTCTGCCGGTTACCTTCTATCTTCACCGTATCCGGGAAAAGTACCACGATGTCTTTGACTCGAATTCAGGCATTCCCTTTTCTGATGAAGTGACCCGGCTGTATTACCAGCCGATCCGCGAAAAACCGTTCTGGCGTCACCGGCTGTTTTTCACCCTCTGCTACGCGCCCTTCTCTCCGCTGGAGAAAAAGGCCATGAAGGCGCAGCCGTCCGGTAAACGCAAAGCGGCGCTGGATGATGCTCTGAAAGTGATGCTGGAATACCGGGAGGCGCTGGCTTCGGCGCTGTCCCGCTATACGGCGACGCCGCTGGGGATGTATGAAGAAAACCGGCGGGTGTATTCCGCCCAGCTGTCCTTGTATCACCGCCTGCTCACCGGCCAGTGGCAAAAGGTGGCGGTCACGCGTGCACCGTTTTATGAAACATTAAGCACGCCGGATGTCTTTTTTACCACCGACACCGCCGAGTGCCAGACCGTCGGCGGCTCCCGTTTTTTCCGCAGTCTGGAAATCAAAGATTACTCGCCGGAAACCGCGACCGGCCTGCTGGACGCGCTGCTGTATGCCGAAAGCGAGTATGTGCTGACGCAGTCCTTCACCTGCATGGCCCGCGATGAGGCGCAGAAGCATATTCGCCTGGCGGAAAAGCGCCTGAATTCGGCGGATGACGACGCCATTTCGCAGCGTGAAGAGCTGATTGTACTGCGTGACCTGCTCCAGTCAGGACATGTCTCGTGCGGAAAGTACCACTTCTCCCTGCTGGTATCTTCAGACAGCCCCGAGCAGGTGGTAAAGGATGCCAACGCGCTGGCGCAGCCTTTCGCCGACCTCGGCATCATGACGACGCTGTCCACGCTGTCGCTACCCGCCGCGTACCTGGCGCAACTGCCGGGGATGTATACGCTGCGCCCCCGTCTGGTGGCCGTCAGCAGCCAGAACTTTGCCGACCTGGCGAGCCTGCACAACTTTCATCCCCACAAGCGGAGCGGCAATCCCTGGGGTGACGCCATCGCCATTCTGACATCACCCGGCGGCAGCGGGTATTACCTGAACCTGCATGACAGCCAAAGCGGACGGGATGACTCCAACGAAAAAACGCCGGGTAACACGGCGATTATCGGTAAAACCGGCTCAGGGAAGACGATGCTGATGACCATGATGCAGCAACTGATGCAGAAGTACCGCAATCCTGCGACGTTCAGCGCCTCAGCCACAATCCAGCGGTTCACCACGGTCTATTTTGATAAGGACCGGGCGGCGGAAGTAGCGATACGCCAGATGGGCGGACGCTACTTCCGTATCCGTACCGGCACTCCCACCGGGTTTAACCCGTTTTCGCTTGCCCCAACCCGGCGGAATATCAGCTTTATCAAACGACTGGTACGTATGCTGTGCCGACGCAACGGCAAGCCGCTCGATCCGCGCGATGAGGAGCGGATCAGTGCCGCCGTAGATACCATTATGCTCGACTACCCGCCGGAATACCGCAAGTTCGGTATCACCCGGCTGCTGGAAGTCCTGCCGGAGCCGCCAACCCCCGACGCCCGCATCAACGGGCTACGTATTCGCCTTAAACAGTGGGCGCAGGGCGGCGAGTTCGGCTGGGTATTCGACAATGAGGAGGACACCTTCAATATCAGCGACGTCGAAAATTTTGGTATCGACGGTACGGAATTTCTCGATGATGACGACATTCGCGGCCCCATCACGTTTTATCTGCTTTACCGCGTCACCGGCCTGCTGGACGGTCGCCGGCTGGTGATGTTCATGGACGAGTTCTGGAAATGGCTGGCCGATGTCGAATTCTCCCGCTTCTCGCTCAATATGCTGAAAGTGATCCGCAAACTGAACGGCATCTTCGTCTCCGCCACGCAGTCGCCTGACGAAATCGTCAAGCACCCGATTGCCCCGGCGATTATCGAGCAGTGCAGCACGCAGATTTTTCTCGCCAACCCGAAGGCCAGCAGGGCGGATTACGTGGAAAAGATGAAAGTGCCGGAAAGTGTTTACGACATCGTCAGAAACCTCGATCCGGGTGAGCGCTCTATGGTGGTCCTGAAAACGCCGTTACGCGCGGGTGAAACCCGGCCTTTTGTGGCGATGGCGAAAATGGATTTATCGGGTCTCGGGAAACTTACCAAAATGCTGAGCGGCAGCGAAGACAACCTGAAACTGTTCGACACCCTGTATCAGGAAGGACTGCAGCCTGATGACTGGAAAGGCGCCTTCCTTGAACAAGCTCTGTAATAATCCTGACGGAGGTAATGAAAATGCGGTTCAGAGATATCATACTGGCGTTATCGTTGTTTATTTCCACCCAGGCGATGAGCGCCGGAATACCGGTTTTCGACGCCGTACAGCATACCGAATCCATGAATCAGTGGATCCAGAAACTCCAGCAGTGGCAGGAAACCGTCACCCACTATAGAAGTGAACTCGATGCCTACAAGCAGCAATTAGCCACGGCAACGGGCGTGCGGGACGTTCAGGCATTTCTCCGCGAGGCCAAAAGTCTGAAAACCGATATAGATAATCTTCGTCAAAACGGTATTTCACTGGATGACCTGCTGAGCAACCAAAGCGGGTCATATTCGTCTGAACTGAATAGCTTGTATAACAAATATAAAACGTTCGATACCTGTAACCCGTCCAGCTCGTCACAACGCTATCTGGACAGCTGCAAACAGATGATCCTGAATCAGGCTGTAGCAATAGAAAATACGTCCGAGGTTGAAAACAAGATCACAGGCACGCTCGGTGATATATCAGATTTATCAGACCGTATTGCTAATGCGCAGGATTCGAAAGAGTCACAGGACCTGGCTAACGCCATCGCGGCCAAAAGCGTACAATTGAATGCGCTGACCGGCCAGTGGGAGATGTCTGTCAAACAGACTGAACAGCGAGCAACGCTGCTGGAACAGCAAAAACAGAAGGCCTTTGAGCAACAGCAATTAACTGCGCCCGTTGCCGATCTGAACTCTCTATAGGGAGGTTAACATGTTAAAACCCGTATTAACCTTATGCGTCATGTCAGGCATTTTCGTCTTATCCGGTTGTAAAGAAACGAAATCAGAAGCCTGGTATAAAGAACATCCCGATGAGACCTATAAGGTCTATACGCAATGCCTCAAGGATGGCGAGGCAAGCGACAACTGCGAGTTTGCGCACCGGGCAGCACTCATGTTTGCCCAGACAGGCAAACCCGGCATTCGGGAAAAATTCGAGACGCTGTTTCAGCAGGAAGCCCAAAAAAGAAAATCCGTCACTCAGTAAGATCCCCGCCAACAAAAACAGGGATCCCTTCCTGTTTTTATCCCCTGTCTGTTCCTGACTAATGAGAGGCACCATGTCCGGTGGTATTTTTGTTGGTATGGACAAAAACATCATGGATGGACTTAACGCCGTGTTAGAAGGTCAGTCTTCTACCTACGGCACCCTAATCAGTGCGATTATCGTCAGTTCCTTCACCCTATTTATTACGTATCGCGGGTATCAGACGCTTGGCGGCAAACTCCAGACACCGGTTGAGGATGTTGTCTGGGATGTGGGTCGTATGTTGCTTATTACTACCTTTATTTTAAACCGCGATGGCTGGCTGAATGCCATCATTGCAGCCATTGAAGGGCTTAAGGATGGCATCAGTGGCGATGATAATGTCTGGGCGCTGCTCGACACGGTGTGGGAAAAGGCACAAGCGCTGGGGCAAACGCTGTTTAATCTCGATACCTCCACCTACGTAAAAGTGAATGGCGGTTTTGCCGAGGTGCTGGTCTGGGGCGGTGCAATCTTTCTGTTATTGGCTGCAACCTTTGTCAACCTGCTCGCCGAAATCACCATTCTGTTAATGACCACCACCGCCCCACTCTTTATTTTCTGCCTGCTGTACGGTTTTCTTAAACCCATGTTTGATAACTGGCTGAAAACAATATTTACCGCAATCTTAACGATCATGTTCTCTGCCCTGTCTGTCCGGATCGCCATCAACTACCTGAGTAAAATACTGGATGCCGCCACAGCAACGTCTGCTGAAAGCAATATGGTGACTCTGGCGGCGCAATGTTTGCTGGCCGGGATTGCCGCAGGCGTCGTGGTGTATTTTTCAGCGAAAATAGCCACTGCGCTGAGCGGTGCCGCCGTACAGGCCGTGTTACAGGGTGCCGCCATGAGCGGACTGAGCGGGCTGGTCAGCAAATCTGCCGACGTCGCCAGACCCGGCATAAAGGCAGGGGGCCGACTGACCGCCAAAGGTGGCATGGCAGCAGCCGCGACAACCGGCAGGTTCATTGCCGCAGGTGCGGGCAAAGCCGTGAACGCCTGGCAGAAACGTGCCACCGCCATCGAAAGCATGAAACGCCAGAATCAGCAGCGTCACCGTTAATCCTCCCGACCGCTAATTTCTTTTCTCCGTCACGCCGTGGCCTCTGCCAGCGGTGCGGCTTTCCTGCATTTATCCGATAAGAGGCTTCCATGAAATTCAGCATCTTGCTTATGTTGCTGTGCGCGCTTACGGGCTGCGCGCAGCATCATGGCGACCTCCCGCCGGTGTCCGGCGATCCCCAGCCGGTTAATTCCCCCGCCATCATTCAGGAGCTGGCTCACCATGTCTGATATTCAGCGCATCATCAATGTCTCCCGCTCTTTTGAATCCATCCTGCTGGAAGAGGAAGAGCGTTCCCGCAAAACTGCCTGGCGGGTGGCCGCTGCCGGGCTGATTCTGGCTGCACTGGCAATTACAGCCATTCTTATTCTGCTGCCGCTGAAAACCACTGACATTGAATTGTGGTCGGTGGACAAACAGACCGGTCGTTATGAGTATATGACCCGCCTTAAAGAGCGGGATATTGCGTCTGAAAAAGCGCTGGTCCATTCACTGGCGGCACACTATGTCAGGCTCCGTGAGGGATATAATTATTTCTCCCTCCAGCGTGATTACGACGACGTACAGTTATTTAACAGCGACAGCGTGAACCGGGATTATCTGGACGGGTTTAACGGCGACCAGGCCCCGGACGTTATTTTTAATAAAGCCGAATATGTCGTCTATATCGACATTATTTCCAATGTGCATGCGCCTGCCACCGGGCCGGATAACCTGGCAACACTGCGTATTAAGCGCACCCTCCGCCGTATTTCTGATAATTCAGTGAAAACGGACTTCTGGAATATCCGCCTCACTTACCGCTATGTCCCGCATCAGCAACTGACGGACAGCCAGCGTGAAGTGAACCCGCTGGGCTTTATCGTCACCAGCTACCAGCGCGATAAAGAACTGAGGAGCGAATGATGCTGAAAAACATCCTGCTCCTGACGGGCTTACTGGCGTCATGCGCGACATGGAGCGCCGCCACCCCGCGCGGCAGCGCCTATGACAGCCGGATGCAGAACGTATCGTATAACAGCCAGAACGCCACCGTGGTGAATACCCGCCCCGGCTACGTCACCACGCTGCTGTTTGACGACGATGAAGCTGTGATTGATGTGCAAGCGGGTTTTCCCAAAGGCTGGACGGTCACGAAAAGTGATAACCGGGTGGGCGTCAGCCCGAACCCCATCACCCAGCCGGTGACGGACGCCAGCGGCAACAACGTCAGCCAGGTGTTCCTGCCCACGGCAAAGGACTGGAAGACCAACCTCTTCGTGGTGACCTCAAAGCGTGATTACAGCCTGGAGCTGAACGTGCTGGACCACGATTCCCCCGCGCAGGCGTTCGTTATCCGTTACCACTATCCGGCCGAGGTTCGCCAGCAATCCGCCGCCGCCAGCGCCGCACGTCAGACGCAGCAGCGTGAAAGACAGGAGAAGCAGCAAATAGCGGCAGCATTCGGACAGGCCAGCACGCCGCGCAACTGGCGCTACACCAAACGGGTCGCCGCCGGTTCGGCCACCATCGCACCGGATTTTGCCTGGGATGATGGTCGTTTTGCTTATATCGGTTTTTCCCCCATCAGAACCCTGCCTTCCGTTTTCCGGGTGGTTAACGGACGGGAGCAGGCGCTCACGCCCCGGACAGTTAAGCTGGGTAATTACATCGTGATGGTGGTGCCGGCAGCGCCACAACTGGTGTTGCGTTACGGCACCTCGGTGGTGGGGATCGAAAACGACGGATTCGGGCGCATCCCGATAACCCGTAGCGACACTGTTTCACCGTCCGTTACGCTGGAGGCGAAATGACCGATAAAGCTGTCCCGGATGAACCGGAAAAAACCACCGCAGAGCGGGAAGCGGAGGCCCGCGAACGCGCCCGTGCGGCAATGGCGTATCAGGAGCCGGAGCAGAAAACGCCGCCCGGCCAGCCTGAAGTGACCCGTTTCCGTAAGGCATCCGGTCGCCGCACGCTGATCGTCAGCCTGCTGAGTCTGGCGCTGGTGATCGCCCTGGCATCCGGCGGCGATCGGATTTTCAGTGCATTGAAAGGGGGTAATGAGAAAGAAGCCGACACCGCGCCGCAAACCTCCGCCGGGAAGACGCTGAATGAGCGTCAAAATCTGGGGATGGACAGTAACCCGTTTGGCCTGTTCGGGCCGCACACACAGGACAGAACAGACCCTGCCCGCCAGGCCGTCACTCCCGCACCCACCCTGCCACCGGCCCCACCCGCCCTGAACAAGGCAGCCGCACTGGCTGACGGGCTGAACAACGCCCGAACAATGCCGGGCGATAATGCACGCACGTCCCCGGGTGAAACGCGTAGCAACGCAAAAACGTCCAACAGTCCGTCATCATCCACGACATACACATCCTGTCCGTCAGTACTGTCCAGGGGAAAGGATGGCAACCTGCGCTGCCCGGAGACTGCCGCGCCGAAAACGGGTAACAACGACAATCCAGGCGTCGCCCGTGTCACCGGCGTCAAACGGCTGGGCCTCGATCCTGATCTCTATATCCCGGTGGACCGCTATATCCCGTGTTCGATGATGTGGCGCTTCGTGTCCGATGTCGGGGGGCATATTTCCTGCCTGATCAGTGAAGATGTTTACAGCGCCAGCAACCATGTGACGCTGATCCCGGCGGGAACGATCGCCCGTGGCATCTACCGCACCGGGGCGCTGCAACACGGACGCAGCCGGATGTTTGTACTGTGGACGGAGCTGCGTACGCCTGAGCCCGGCAGCCTGCAAATCCCGCTAACTGATACGCAGGCCAGCGGCCCGCTCGGCGAGGCGGGGATCGCCGGCTGGATCGACAACCACTTCTGGGAGCGCTTCGGCAATGCCCTGATGCTCAGTACCGTGCAGGACGTGGCAGCGGCGGCGTCGGATGCTGCCCCGGGGAAAGACCGCAATACCGACTACACCGAAAACACCCGCGCCGCCACGGCGGAAATGGCGAAAACGACGCTGGACAACAGCATCAATATCCCGCCCACCCTGTACCTGAATCAGGGTGATGTCATGGGCATCATGACCGGCACCGATATTGATTTCTCATCCGTCTGGCAGTTGCGACTGAAAAAGAGGTGGTATGAACGCTGAAAACCTGTCGCTGGATTTTATGAAAAACCAGCTGTTTGGTGATTTTATTGCGCAGGACGGCCTGACGGAAATTGCCGTTAACCGGCCGGGTGAACTGCATACCAAAATCCGGGGAAAATGGCGAAAACATGATTCCCCGATTACGCTGCGTCAGTGTTACGCCTTTGCCAGAGCGCTGGCGTCGTGGCAGGACGATAATATCGACGACACCTCGCCGATCCTTTCCGCCACGCTTGAATCAGGCGAGCGCATTCAGGCCATTATTCCCCCCGCATGTGAGCGTAATACCGTGTCTATTACGCTGCGCAAACCCTCATTCGGGCAGAAAACACATCAGTCATGGATTGATGCGGGATTTTATAACCGGGTAAGCGGTCAGGAGCGAACGGAAGGCAAAGATGTTGAACTGACCCGCTATTATCAGAGTGAGGATATGCCCCGCTTTATGGAAAAAGCGGTGGAATACGGTAAAACGATTTTTATTGTGGGTGAAACAGGCTCCGGTAAAACCACCTATATGAAAACGCTGCTGCACTCTATTCCCCGGCACCTCAGGCTGACCACCATCGAGGATAATCCCGAAATCCGGTTCTATCACCACACCAATTATGTCCATCTCTTTTATCCGGCGGATGCCGGGGATAATGCTATTGTCACGCCCGGCAGGCTGATACGCGCCAATTATCGTATGAACCCTGACCGGATATTACTGGCTGAAATTCGCGGACAAGAAGCCTGGGATGCGCTGAAAATCGTCGGTTCCGGGCATGAGGGATTGATGACCTCCCTGCATGCGGGCAGCCCGGAAGAATGTATTGAAGGGTTAATTGACCGCTGCTATGAAAACCCCGACTGCCGGAACATGCCTTTCGACGTGCTGTTACGCAAGGTGCTTAAGAGCGTTGATGTGATAGTCAGCATTGATATTCACGGTGACATACGCCGGATGAGTGATGTTTATTTTAAACCCGTTCATCTCAATGACATGAGAGGTGTATTCAGTAAAGGTCTTCAATAAATAAATTATCGAATTACGCAACCCTCGTTTAAATATGAAGATGACCGAAATGAAAAAAGTAATACCCTCCGTATTATTACTCAGCGCTATGGCGTCATGTTCCACCTCCGTCATGGCCGCTGACGCCTGTAAAGTGGTGTTATGCATGTACGGTAAAGCCACCGGTAACGGCGGCGGCAATGAATGCCATTCGGCCGAACGTTCATTCTTTAATATCGTGGAAAAGAACAAGCACGGTTTTCTGCCGGACCACACTGCCGATGCCAGAAAATCATTTTTACTTGAGTGCGATTCGGCAGACCCGGCAATTATCAGCCAGATAATCAGTAAATTTGGCCGCGTGCGTAGTTAATTAGCGGAGGTTATCTTTATGACCAACCCGGGTTTTATTCAGCATCCCTGGACACGTCAGCGTGGGGATTCCATGCGCGCAGCCTGTGTTATTGAGCACATTGAAAATGAGGCGATGCACGGATGCGGCCTTTATTATGAAATTTATCACTACCGGGTTGTCTGCCGGTTATTGCAGTTGATGCAAACGCTGAATGCCACCGACAGAATAACGCTGACAGAGGAAGCCAACCGGCGAGGGTTTACGCTGGATGAAACCAGCATTAAAGAAAGTCGTCAGTGTTATTCCGACATCATCAGGGAAATCCGTGAGAGCCACTATTAACCCCCTGCTTTGATTTTATTCGCGGATCCCCTATGGCACCGGAATATTTTAGCCGAGTCCGGCTTAAGGCGTGGTGGTTTTCAGGTTTTTACGGCCCCACATTTTTCGCGGATTAAGGCGTGAAGAAATGCGGGCCGTAAAAATGAGGCAGCGGACAGAATTATTTTCGCGGGTTAAGGAGCGAAAATAGTTCAGGCACCGCGCCTCACCGGCAAACAGCCGCGCCCACGCGGATTTTGTCGGCCGGGGGGAGCCGAATAAATTTCGCCGCCCCAGCGAGCGAAAAGCTGTCGCCCACGACAGCGGTTTATTTGGGGGGCATAGCCCCGCACACCGTCGCGGCTAAGTCTCCGGCCAAAAGCCGGTAGCGTGGCGCGACCACCCTCTTTAAAGGTCAGCTTCCCTTTTATTCCCGCGGCGAGGAACGAGCTAAGGGAAGAAAAAGGCGAAAGCGACCGTCTTAAAGGGGGTGGTCGCGCGTAGCGGGCGACGGTGTGCCGCCGTTGACGTCGGGGGTTTTGGCGCGGCGTCCAGCCACGACATTACCCCCATGCGACATATCATAAGGGCATCCAGCCCGCATGTACTGGCGCATGCCGTGTCGTGCAGGGAAGCATGCTTTCCTGCACATGGCCGCACAGCGGCCACCTTCTTCGTCCCTGACGTTCGCCCCGCCTTTTCGCCCGACCCCGTGGGGCGAATTGATGGGGCGATGTCATGGGGCGAACTGCTGACGAAGGAGGCATCGTGATTTTGAATAAGCTGGCCGTTTCACTGTCGCCGATAGCGAATGGCGCGCTGAGCTTCATTGCTTGTATGCAACAGCACCAGATGATGCTGGCGCTGTTATCGGGGCTGACGATGCCGTTTTTCGCGTCGATGAAAAGCGATGAACGGCAAAAAGCCCCGTTGTGGCAAAAGCTGATTATGGCTTTTTCCATGCTGTGTTTTCTTTCCGGTACGATGGGGCCGGTTGTTATATGGATTTTCCAGTGGCTTTATCAGGGTCGAACAGTTACCCGCGTTCCAGTTCTGGAATGGTCAACATTAATTACTTTCACCATAGCAGGCTTTATTTTCCATATTCTGTTGCGCAGGGTATTAACCCCTGAATTAGACAAAATAAAGAAACACCTCGTCAGGAAAACAACGCTTGAACGGGAATTACGTACCGATGTGCGCACGGTGAAATCCCTGCTGCCGGAAACGCTGCATTATGACCCACTGGATTATATCGACCTGAACAAAGGGTTATTTATAGGCATTGACCGAGATATTCAGCCGATGTACCTGCCGTTAAAAGACTGGCAAAAACAACACGCGGATATTATCGGCACCACCGGCGCCGGTAAGGGCGTTGCCACCGGGATATTACTTTATCAAAGTATTCTGGCCGGTGAAGGCGTATTTGTGATGGACCCCAAGGATGATGAATGGGCACCCCACCTTTACCGCAAGGCCTGTGAAGATGCAGGCAAACCTTTTGCCTTAATTGACCTGCGAAAACCCCAATACCAGTTAAACCTGATTGAAGAGATCACCGCCGATGAACTGGAAGAGCTTTTTGTTGCCGGGTTCAGCCTGGCAGAAAAAGGTCAGGAGTCGGACTTTTACCGCATTGACGACCGGAAAGCGGCCCGGATAGCCGCGCAGTTTGTTAATCAACATACCACCGCAACCATTCGGGATGTTTATAACGGCGACTACGTTCAGGGTATTGCGGATAAGATAAAAGCCTTTTTCGGGAAAATTGAAGAGCTGGCCTTGCTCAATGCCATTAATGCGCCGAGAGGATTTTCGCTTAATACGATATTTGAGGAAGGCGGTTGCTGCTACGTGATTGGCTCAATGCGCAACAGCAAAATCATTACCACTCAACGCATGTTGCTGGTTCGCCTGTACCAGCTGGCAGAAAGGCGCGAGCGAGTGAAAGACGTGCCCCGCCCCATTGCTATTTATCTTTCCGAACTGAAATACCATTTATCCAGGCCCGCGCTGGAAGGCTTAGGCGCGGCACGCGATAAAGGCGTGCATATTATTATGGACCACCAGTCGATTGCCGATTTAAAAGACTGTCCGGCAGATTTGAAAGGCGACGCTGTTGTCGGCGCAGTCGTTGAGAACGCTAAATTCAAACTGGTTTATCGTGTCATGGATCCTGACACCGCTGAATGGGTGGCCCGGATGTCAGGCACCATATTAGTCGATGATGAGGTCCGCAAAGCGAAAACCGATGCCGTGCTGACAGAGACTATCGACGATGAACGCACCATCAGGCAGGCGGAGCGTTTCTTTACCGACAGCAATATGATCCTGAACTTACCCGATTTTGTCAGCTTCATCTTCACGACAAAAGCACTCCCGTCTGCTTCTCTGATTTCGCCCATCAGGGTGAAAAAACGCGAACTGGAGATCTGTGCCGTGTCGCCCGCGATTGCCGCCAATGCCGCAACGGTAAACATCACCCTGGATTTTAACGAGGAGGAAACTTCCCCCGGACCCGCATCAAAGACGGATATCACCACAACGCGACCCGATCTTTTTTTTGATAATACGGACGAAGAAGACACAACAACACCGAACGCCGATAAAGAGGAAAATCCATCATTGCTGGATTTTTAAAGGGGGAATGATGCTGATCACTGCATACCGCGAACGCCAGACGCGACACCACGAAAAAATACAACGACTGCTGAATTTTCTGAAGGAAGAAACGTACAGTGACTTTAAAACACTGATGCTGCTGTTCGGGTTCAGGGATCATAAATCGCTGTATTCCCTGCTTTCAAAAGTAGAGGGCATGGGCTTAATACACAAGCATATCCTGGTATCGCGTACGATGAGAATTTCATTATGGGGCATTACCAGTGACGGACTGGCCGTAGTGTTAACCCCCGGCGATGCACTTTTTCCGGCACGGTTTGAGCCGTCAAAAATCACCGGCTGGACACTCGAGCATCACCTTGATAATCAGGCAACCCGTATCATCCTGGAGCAAAAAGGCGCATCCGGATGGATAAACGGCGATCGCACGACGTTCCTCAGCCGGTATAAGGTCAGTCATCGCCCGGACGGGTTGATCACCCTGCCCAGCGGCACCGTGATCGCCATTGAGACCGAGCGCCGCCTGAAAACCAGAGCCCGTTACCAGTCGATCATGGCCAGTCATTTGCTTGCCCGAACCCGTAAAGACTGGATTTACGTTTTTTATATCGTGCCGGACCAGCAGAAAAAGCGTGGTCTTGAACGGTTGTTTGACAGCATCCGGCACGTTATCGTTAACCATCAGCACATCCCGCTGGAAACCCGCCACCGAAATGTCTTCCGCATCTACACGCTCGACGAGCTGCGACGGCTCGATTTAGGCAACTGCATATAGTTGTTCTGTATCACCAACTGCCCCAACCCGCCCACCAGCAGCGCAACGACCGGAAATCATGCCCTACCGAAATACTCCCCCACCATCAGAATAGACAGGACACCAAAATGAACAGAGAAACTGACCGACTTTCGGACGTACTGACTGAAATGAGCGCAAAAGCGCTGATCACATGGATGACGAATTCCGCATTACAGGACATACCGCGCGAAGCATTACTGACTCGCGGCAACGATTTTGTGTACGCCCTCCACGCAAATTTTGTGCTGATGCGCGATGTCCTCTCAGAAACGCTGGAAGATATTGAGCAGCAAAGCCATGAACTCGAAGAAAGACTGGATAATCTGGAACAGCGGCTACTTGCGGTTCAGGCAGTTGCTGGTAACCGAGAATAGCTGCCCATTCAGTCCTGTCCGTGTGACTTGCTTTATTCCACTGTAGAGACATGACTGTTCGGTGCTCGCCTGGCTGCGCTCCGCCTCACTCATGTCTCTACAGCGTTACTGTTTTAAGCGGTCCTACACGCAAAGCCGCATTCCGTTGCGACCCCTTACTGCTCAGATTTTATCCATCAAATAACGATGCGCTTTCGATGCCGCGCTGGCGGCCTTGAAAATAAAGCGTTTGTCGTTCCTCAGTGCTTTCAGCCAGGAAGCAATATAACTTTCATGCTGAACCTCTCCGACAATCCCCAGGTCCGCCATCAGGAACGCGCTTCCAAGCTCGGCGATCAACTCCTCAAAAGCATAATCCTCACTGCCAAACTTCCCTTTCATTTCACGATTCAGCCGACTTTTGGCTCCACTCCAGTGAACCAGTTCATGCATACCCGTAGCGTAGAAATTGGCAGCATCGCTAAAAAGACGACGTTCCGGTAAATGGATTTCGTCGGTTGATGGTGCGAAAAAAGCGTTCTGCCCCTTCTCAATGATGGTTGCACCACTGTTACGGAAAAGCGCTTCCGCCTGCGGTAACGGCTCAAAGGTCTCTGCCGGGAAAACGGCTTCATCACTCAGAGGCAAACCGTCAATTTGCTCAACATTAAACACGGTGAAAGTCTTAAGCATCGCAATATAGTCAGTTTCTCCTTCGTTATTTTCCCTTTCCAACATGGTATAGAAAATAGCTGTTGTGCCGTGTTCTCCCTTACGTACCTGCCCGCCTTCCGCTTTTGCCTGTTTGTAGGTCATCCAACGCGAATCATTGAATCCCTGTTCTGACGCACTGCACCACAACAACATGATATTCATTCCACTGTAACCCATACCAGTTGCGTAATTGGACGGTAAACCCGACATACCGGGGGTGCGCTGCCACGGACACGCCCAGGGTTTAACACCAGTTTCCAGTGCCGCAATGATGCTGTCAGTGACGGTCTGACAAATATCAGTTTTGGTTTTGGAAAATTTCGTTTTTGAGGAGCCTGACGGGTCCAGCGGGGATACGCTGGTCGCCGCTGCGGTGTTAGGGGCGCTAGCCTGGGTATGCAGGGAAATAGTCATGATTTTTTCTCCGTCAGTGGTGTGATTTTCGTCTTCGAATCGCCTGACGGTTCGCTTTCCCGACATCGTTCCGGCCCGCAAGGGCGCAGAATGCGTGCTATTTACCCTTGCGGGACGGGTTGTGCTGGGAAACGATTGACCGGAAGCTGATACGAGAACGGAAATCACACGGGAGAAAAAACAGACCCTGCATAGCAAGGCGTAGCGCCCCTTACTTCGCAGCGGTGAAATGGGTTTGGAATTTTAAATATTGAAGAAGTACAACTGGCAGCAGCTAATATATTATTATTAATAAGGACACAATGATCATTAAGTAATCATTTTTACAACTAGCTTTTTGAAAGGAGTTCTAAAATGTGCAAATCGTTTAGTTGATCGAAAATTCATTGGAATTTCAAGTTATCAGTTAAAATGATCAATCTAAAATTACTGACAGAGTTATATGGTATTACTATGGATTGAACCTAATTTTAATATTTTTCATCTAATTAATTTCATTCTCTTTAAAAATAATTCCGTTCTGCATCAACGCAAGTGGCTTGAGTCTTCGCCATGTGCCACCTTCCTTTTGCGTTTCAAAAAAGTGTTTTCACCGGGCTGCCTCCACATTGTCGTTTAAGCACCTAATAAAATTAGGATTTTTTTGGTAAAAAACAAATCGCCACCATCAGCATTCGTTTAGAGCATGACTTTGTTTAAAAATGATGTTATCATTATCTGTTAAAAAATTGCAAATCATTGAGCCTAGGGGTGTGAAAATCGTGGTTGACTACAGAGATCTGAATCTAAGCCGAGAAAACCTTGATCTCAATATCCAGAACTTTCTGAAGTCTCATGGCTATCAGCTTGATGGAGATATACAGATATTTCCCAGAAGAAAAAGGGTGGTTTTTGGTTCTTCTGGCTCGGAGTTCTCAACTGTTGATTTTCACCTCAACCATATGGGCACGACTACTATTCAGTGGAAACTAGGTAGAAATCAACCACTTGGTGAAGCACTTGCATCATATCTAAAGGATACAATAGACCCCGCAGAATTTGAAAACGTCAATTATTCATTGAAAGGAATAACTACAGAATCATTCGACCCTATATTAGAATGCGTTTTAGAGGCTGGTGATATTGAAATCAATGTGTTACGTGACGAGGACAACTGCAAGCAGCTAACGCTGAAAAGCATCGCACATCAAGACCAACTAACTCTCACCCACCATCGACGGACAAGAGTTTTGCAAATACAAGGTAAACCCTTGTCATGTTATCGTCGTGTTATTTTCATGCTTACAGATTTGCTGGATCTCAAAGGATTAGAACAAGTTTTATATCGTAAAGATGACAGTAGTGCTGAAATAGTTAGAAAGGAGATGGCCGATGACTATATAAAGACAGTATTTCCAAGAAGCTATGAATTCTTACCTGAATCGGTAAAAAAGCTGCTAATCTCTAGTTGTTGTGTGAAATTAGCCTCACCACAGTTACCAGATTATTGCCTATTACTCTATCCGGATCTTCGGGCTCTTGAGGGCGTGCTAAAAGAGCTGATGTGCAGTTACGATATGTCCGTTGAAGATGCAGAGCATGGTTTTGGCGACTTTTTTGATGTCAACCGCGGGTTATGCACTTTAAAACCTCAATACAGTGCAATGGTTAGACATGTCGGCATGCAGGATGCTTTGAATAACGGCTATACATTCTATAAAAAACATCGTCATACACTTTTCCATATGGAAGAATTTGCAGACGGCAGTCGCATGATAGACACCCTTGATAAGGCGATTAGTTTATCTAAAAATACATATGCTGCGATAGATAGTTTGTATACAGCGAGAATGTAAAAATTATGATTCAAAAAATACGTATTATTGGTGAAATAGCTATTATAACTGCCACAGCGGATTTTCACCCTTTGCGTCAATTAAAACGCCTATCAATTGAACTCGATCAACTTGGTTTTGAGGGAGTAGTGCTGTTTGACCTGTTAGCAGTAAATGGCTTAGCAGCGAACCGTTTTGCATCTATGAAATTTACCGATCAAAAGTTTGTTCGTTCCTCGTTCGTACTTGAATCCAATGTAAATCCAAGTATCAAAAATCAACAGGATGCTTTTGCTAAACAAGACCAGACATTTCTTCTTGGGAGCATACTTTCATCCACTGAGATCGAAAAATTCACACACTAATCCAGCCGCTTTTTCACTTATCACCTCACACAGAACCTTCAACACTTACGGAAAAAAGTCTCATTTTCAATATAATAGCGAATAACAGATTATTAAATCTTTTATGTGAGACTGATAGTCAATGTGGAGCAGGTCACAGCAGACCAATTTTAGAACCATTGAAGTAAGAAAAATTTTATCTCCATTGTGATGAAAGTAACCTGCTAGTACTATAAACTATATAAAAACTAACCAAATTATAAGTTTAGGGATAGTGGCATTGAAATCAGCTAAGTGTAAGAACAATGGCGAGAAAGCCCCTGTAGCACACGTTTTCACCAAAGAGGCGAGCTTAAAACGCAAGATACGTTCACATTTTACACTGCTGGGCTTTCGAAAGGGGCCTGATGGAACGCTTGTGCGCCCTGATTCAGGAAAAGAATCAATCCGTCAGTTGCACCGTGCTCAACGTGAGGAACGTCTACACTCATCTGAGCACTTTATATCTGAATTCTTGCCAAGTGCCCTACCATATTTTGCAAATGGGAATGAGATTGACCCTACCAAGATTCGCTTATCGCTGATAAAGGTTTCTGCGAATTCGTTCGAATCCAAACTCTTTAGAGCAGCATCTTTAACTTGGTCTGTTCCAGTATCAAATGGTTACGGTCGTCGCATGCGGTACCTCGTGTGGGACAAAGGACATGATCGAATTGCTGGAATATTCGCATTGGGAGATCCGGTTTTTAATTTATCGGTACGTGATAATCTAATCGGATGGACATCGAATGATCGCTCAAGTCGCTTAGTTAACATACTTGATGCCTATGTTCTTGGCGCGGTTCCACCATACAATATGCTTTTAGGCGGCAAAGCGATTGCCTGTTTAATACGCTCACAAGAAGTATATGACGATTTCCTACGAAACTATGGTTCAACAACGGGCATTATATCTGGTAAAGATAAATACGCTCACTTACTAGCAGTAACAACAAGTTCTTCCATGGGACGTTCATCACTTTATAACAGACTTAAACTAGATAATGTGCGTTATTTTGAACCAATCGGCTATACCGTTGGCTGGGGCCATTTTCATATTACCGATGAGTTATTTGGGGAGATGCGTGAGTATCTACGACTCGCTGATCACCCCTATGCCGATCAACATTGCTTTGGCGAAGGCCCAAATTGGCGGCTCAGAACTATTAAAGCTGCACTAAAACAACTTGGGATTAACCAAGCTGTTCTCCGGCATGGAATTCAAAGAGAGGTCTTTTTTTGCCAGTTCGCTGAAAATGCAAAAGAAATACTCGCAACTGGTAAAGGTGTGCCTGACCTTTCAACCTTAAAAACGATCGATGAAATATCCGAACTTGCGCGTAAGCGATGGATTGAACCAAGAGCTCTGAGGCAGGACGATTATAAAAATTGGAGTCGGGACAATATATCTCTACTAATTAAAGGATCAAAACTGGACGTAATAATTAGTAAAATTGCCTAAAGAAGCTGGGAGGAAGAGAAGTGAATTTAGCAGAACTTCAAGTGAGGCTACAACAGCATTATTCTCGGTTAAGTGATCTGCGGGCTACCGAAAATTATCCCGTTTACGCGATCGAGCATGGCCTGAGCGCCACAGAGATTTCTACAGCTCAATCGCTTCTGAATGCCAACTTGAGTTCAACAAAACGTGCAACTAGTACTTTTTGGCTGGTCTGGATCGCTGCAGCTGCTGAGATAGGTTACACATACGACGGAACCGAATATTGGGACTCCTTTGCAATAGCATTCCCTTCCTGGCCTAAATTTGGTGACCGCGATCAAATCCGCATATGGTATAGACGATTTGCTAATGATTTCAGAGGTCTTTCCCCCTCTGGGTCATGGGCGCAGCAGTTCCCAATTATTTCTTGGCCAATCACGCAAGCCATCTTGCCAAGATATTTACAACGTTTTTTTGCCGATCATCTATACGACCTTCGTCATTTGTTGACAAGAAGCGGTGAGCTTACATTAGAGGAAATTGGTGAACTACTAAGTGTTAAATATTGTGGTGGTTCATCTCGATTCGAGGGTTTCTTACAACAAAAAACTCTAATAGCACGAATTGTGATGGCGATGCGTCTTGAGGATGTCGTTGATGTTATTTCTCCGATTGAGAAAATCACATTGCGTCGCATCATAGACGATTTCGACAAGCTTGGTTCGTTTGGCACTCGCCTGAGGGAAGTAAGACGAGTACTCCGTGAGGCTCGTTTCGTCAATTCGTACAGCAAAGACTTTGTATCTTCTACAAAAAACATCCACGATAATGCAACTCCCTTTGCAACCTATATAGTAAGGCCTCGGATACTTGCACGCCAAATAGGTATAACCGAGTGGAGCTTCAGCCTCGTAATTCCCGACATTGCTACATCTCTTCGTCAGGCCGGACTCTCCCCGCTCGATTTGGAACACTCTCATATGCGCTTTCGTGCTAATGGTGAAGGTAATGCATGGATGCCGGGTAGAGCATTGTTTTCCTATACTGGGAGTACAGAAGAACCACTCTTGATATATCCAACTGCTAATCGCTTAGTCTTCGACTTTGATCGCCCTCTAGAAAAAGTTACAGCCTCTTTACAGGAAAGGCTCTTTTTCCCAGCAGCCACTTTACGACTACTAAAGTTACGTGCAGATGGCACGGCGATTGAAGTCGCGGGACGCCACGTCAAAGCTAACCAATCTTATTTACTTGTCTTTTCGGAGGAGGTGTCGACTGAAGTTATCGATAGACTTGCGCTTTCTCCTGTTCATACGAAGACAATTGGAGCCGACGTTTGGCAATTTTCAGTTGCTGCGAAACTAGATGCTGGAAAGATAGCAGCATTATCATCGATTGGACTTGGATATAAGCTAGGCATACGTGCTGAATTAATAGGTTTGACTGCCCGATGGAACGATGTAGATGACACATTGGAGTTTCTTGACACTGAAGTTGTCATGTTTTACTTAGTTTCGGATGTTGAAGCTGACGAATTTCAGATCACCATCAATAAATGTTCCCCTACACGTCTGCGTACGGAACCAAACGGAAAAACGTTTGTTTCGCTGGGTAAGCTTTCTGTAGGTCTGCACTATATTTCGTTATCTGCACTCGGCGTAGCTACTGGCGGCAACGTTATGAGCGAAGAAATAATCATCAGGGTGCGTTTAGCAACACCCTGGCAAAAGACAGTATCCGGAAAAGCAGGGGTGACCCTCAAGCTTGAACCGCGGGGTGCCACTTTAGAGCAATTTCTTGACCGCACAGCCATCCTTCGGTGTATAGCTCCTGCAGGACGTATTGTTAAACTGGAAAGTTGTTTCTACAACGCCGACGGAACGCTTTTTCACAGAGAGCCGATTGGCAGTTATAACGCCCCTGTTAACGATGAGAAAATCTCCGAGATTATCGTACAAAAACTGACTTCAGAGAACCATCTTGAACATGTTGATCGTTCCGCGCGTATAGAAGTGCTCATATCGTTGGACGAGTATGGCCAAGAGAACGTACGATTCGACAAGAAAGCAGAGCCTTTACGGTGGTTATGGTTGGACGAACGAACTATCCGGCTCGCCGATGATACAGAGGAAAAAATACCGCCTTCTGTAAAGCGATATGATTTAGATGCCATCGAAATTGGTCACGAGGTGGACTACGACGAAGCTTTAACCGGACTAGAGCTTCGTGGTAAGGGCGGCTTGTTTATCGCAAGCATCAATGGTCAAACTTACGAAGTAATTGCTATGGCTCCACAGCGCCAAATTTCGGATTTTAAAGATCTGGATATTCCTACCCACGTATCCGCAAGAGAAACGCAGCCTGTCACTATAATCAGCGCTCTGGAATATTGGCGAGGAGCCCGGAGGCTGATAGGGCCAATGGCTTTCTTGGCTCGGCGCAACGCCATTCGCACACTTGAAAACGATCTTGAACGATATCTGTGCGGCAATGACTGGGTCGAAGATATAAAAAAAGTACAAACTGGTACAAGGGATATCGGATATCTTTATAGGCGAGTTTATTATTCGCAAGGATTCGCTTCAGGCTTGAGAGCGTACGATTGGCAATATGATGATGATGCAGAAGCTGCTGAACTCGAATTCTTTCGCTTGGGCCATGTCTATAAAATTTCGGAAACAGACATCCTCTATCGTCTTGCGCTGAAATTGGCATTTCAACCACATGCTGTGAAACCTTCGGACCTCTCATCACCAAATGCTTTCAACATGTTACGGAAAAACTCTGTACTAATCCGAGGAGCGTATTTTGCGCGTCTAATAGCTCACTGCCAAGAAACGAGCGCTAAGTCGGAGGTCGTATGAACGACATTAAAATACTTAACCGTGTTGATTGCCTAAAGTATTCATCTCGCTCACTAGGACTCCCTGACTTGACAAGGCTTGATAATGCGCTAATCGCTCAAGCGTTGCGAAGAAGCGTTTTCATTGCGGCCCCTTGTTCAATGCGAACAGTATGTTCACTCGTAATGAATTCCCTCGGTCCGCTCTCTGACGAGCCTGAAAAGTTAAAGATACTCATCGACGATGTTATTGACGATCTTGTCAACATGGGTGATGTTCTTGAAATGCGGTACGAAATCGCCGGAGAACCGAACTTCATTTTGCGGCCTGCACCACCAGCATTTGTGCTTCGGCGCGATGGCACGTTTATTATAGTGGGAGTTGCTGGTGATGAGATCACTCCACCACAGGCAAATGATTACAATCTCGTTTATCGCTTAAGTGGTTTGAGAACACTCACACCAAGCAATGTTCAGTCCTGTCGGCAAACACTTATCGATCTCGGGCTCATTGAGTTACCCATGAATGTATGGCTACATGCACCAGTTTCGATCACAGCCGACAAATTCGTCAGATCGTGGGTCAGCAGACTGCCAAACGATATAAATCCGGAAAAAATCGAGAATCTTGAGATGATCGATATTAGCAAAGCAACTTCATATTATAAAGGCAGATGGCAGTCACTTAACGAACAACATGCTGGAATTTATATTGCCCGACGCTCACAACGCTATGGCGCCAAACTGTGGTGCTTTGCCGAAATTCGGGACGGATTAGTTCAACGCTTTGTTGATATTCATTCAAGAGATGCTCGCGTTCGAGATTGTGATGAAGCCTGGCGGCTACTGGCTGCTTTAGATGCACTGTCTGGCTCTCCACAACAGGTCAGGGTTGTTTATGAAAAGGAGATGGCTGTGCTGTCCTTTACATCTCCTCTTCCTTCTTGGGCGGTTAGGCGTCTTAGTCTGGTAGGTGAACGTTTAAAGCCACATCGCGCCTTGCTAGAATTTTCACTGCCTTTACAGAATAGTGAAGAAGAACTTCATTGGCTGGAGGAAACCCTCTGGCTCACTCGGAATTAGTATGGGAGAACTAAATGAAGACGAAGACAGCCACAATCCAACAAACAATTGACGAATTACGGCAGAGTCTGACGCATTATATCGAGGCGACATATCACATCGGCCACCCTTCCATAGTCAAACAGCGGCGTGAACTGTTAAATCAGATCGGTGGAATCTATCAAGCTCCATATTTGGAATCAACCCCCCGCTATAAGAGCGCCAGTCCCTATGCTCTGATTGACAGTTTACCACCAGCAGCACTTGAAGCGTTGAGAGTACTTTCCGACACAAGCTCAGGAAAACCAGTAATCTACAGTTCCCCCTATACCCATCAATTGGAGGCATTACATGAGACTCTCAACAATAATCGAAACCTCATGATTATGACTGGAACAGGTTCCGGTAAAACCGAATCATTTCTTTTACCAATCTTGGGCAAGTTCGCAATTGAAGCCCGTGAACATCCAGAACGCTTTAAAAAATATAACGCTGTTCGCGCATTAGTGCTTTATCCTATGAACGCGCTCGTCAACGACCAACTAAGTCGATTGCGAACAATGTTCGGGGCCCCTCAGACCATCAATCTATTCGAAAAATGGGCGAAGCGTCCCGCTCTATTCGCACGTTATACAAGCCGTACTCCATATGCAGGCCTCCGCACACCGAGTAAAGATAGCAAACGACTAGCATCCATTGGTGAATTTTTCGGCGAGATAGAGGATGCGAAACGGCGCTATGAACAATTACCTTCCGACGAGGAGGAGCGTCGAGCTTCTGAACTCTTTGGTACCTTAAAAATACGGGGAAAATGGCCGGCCAAAGAGAGTATTTCCGACTGGCTGGGTAAAGCTCCTGTACCTTGGGCGAGGCGAGCAATCTGCCGTCCACACGATGCAGAACTAATTACGCGGCATGAAGTTCATGCAACTCCACCCGACCTTCTAATTACCAACTATTCGATGCTCGAATACATGATGATGCGTCCCATTGAGCGAGGCATATTTGACGCAACGAAAGAATGGTTAAATGCTTGTCCGGATGAAAAATTTCTTGTGGTACTTGACGAAGCTCATCTCTACAGGGGAGCACAAGGCGCAGAAGTCGGATTATTGATACGCAGACTAAGAGAGCGTCTTGGAATACCAGCAGAGAGGTTCCAAGTCATATGCTCGACCGCAAGCTTCAGTGAGGAGGGTAAAAAAAATGCTGGCGTATTCGGCGCACAGCTTTCCGGAGTTCCGGCCGAATCATTCGTGTCAATAGTTGGAGAACTACAGTTACGTTCCCCTGAAAACCATGGTTCAATGGTCGATGTAAGCACCCTCGCCACTGTTAACCTTGAGCAGTTCTATTCAGAAGACCGCAGTCAACAATTGGCAGCGATTGAGAACTTTTTAAAGTTTCGAGGAGTATCTGTCCAAGACGAAAGAGATGTAGACGCTAAACTTTATCTAGCACTGTGCGAATACGCGCCATTCAATCGACTTGTCAATGAAACCATGACTGCTGCGGTATCGCTCTCCAAACTGCCGGAAATTATCTTTGGCGATATAATCTCATCGGATCTTTTGGAGAAAGCCACTACAGTATTGCTCGCATTTGGGAGCCGCGCAAAAAAAACACCAGCCGAAGCTAGCCTTCTGCCATGCAGAATACATTCATTCTTCCGTGGACTTCCTGGCTTATGGATATGCATGGATCCCAATTGCCCCGATGCCCCAAGCGGCAAGCGAAGCCCTGCCGGAAGATTATTCTCTCAACCACACGAGCGATGCAGTTGCGGCGCTCCGGTTTTGGAATATTATACTTGCCGTCACTGCGGTACTTCTTATGCAAGAGCCTATACAAATGATGTTACGCAGCCACGCTATTTATGGTCCAAAGAAGGTGAAAGAATTGAGACTGCTTCAGGGCTTCTAGAGGCTCTACATCCTCTTGATCTCCTAATTGAAGAACCATCATCGGATGATAAAGCTAAGGCCGCCTACTATGATCTTGTTTCGGGCCAACTCAATCCAGATGTTTTAGGAGAGAAATACCGGACAGTGTTCCTTGCTCCTGCGAAACCCGTATCAGATAGCTCGAAAAATACAACTCGCGGCGCGCGCCCAGGGCAATTCGCTCCCTGTGCATGTTGTAACCAGATGGCTGGTCATGGACAATCTAGCGTTCAGGATCATCAGACAAAGGGCGATCAGCCGTTTCAGGCTTTATTGGGGTCACAGCTTAGAATACAGCCCCCTGGTCCACAGCAACAAACTTCTTTTGCGCCGCTTCGTGGACGTAAGGTTCTTATTTTCTCAGATTCCCGCCAAGTAGCCGCTCGTCTGGCTGGTACACTTCAGAACTATTCCTTACGTGATGCTGTGCGGGCGCTCCTTCCGTTAGGTTATAAGATTCTTAGCAGCGATCCGGACTTCTCCAAAACTCTTGTGCTCAACCATGCATACTTGTCTGTTTTAGTGGCTGCTCATAAGTTAGGCGTTCGACTAAGGCCCCAACTGGGTGATGCAGAAACACTTTCAGAGGTAGAAGGACTAAGTCCAGGACCATCTCCTACAGGTATGCAGCTCTTTCAACTCTTCACTTCGTTGTCCCGCTGTCCGCAGCGTCTTATACAAGCCATCTCCGATACGGTTAAGCATACGAACATGGGACTCGATCTGGAAGCCTTGGCGATCGCCACGATTGGCGAGTCCCCTCACACTTCGTCTAAGATTGTAAAATTTCCCGATCTACCTGGGGTCGCCGAAAGCGACGAGGCTAAATTGACAGTCTGCCGAGCTTGGCTACGGTGTTGGACTCTTGATCCGGGAATCTGGTTTTCAGACATGCCTGACACCTGGTGGAATGTGCGAGTGAAATCCCATCAGGGGGTATTTACTGCCATGAACCGAGTTCTTGTATCGAAGCAATCGAAATCGATATTCAAAAAGCATTGGCTTCCTACACTTCTGACTATTTTTACCGAGCAAACAATGGGAGGGGGGCATAGGCTACTTGCTTCGAAGCTTTCTCTTCATTTGAATGGCCAGTGGCGGCGATGCAACAGTTGCAAATCTGTTCATCGTCCAGTCGGGACTATCAGTACATGTATTGACTGTGAAAGTTCAGATGTAAGCAACTTTGATCCTACTTCAGATGAGGTTTACAAGGCACGTCGTGGTTTTTACCGTGACCCTATCGCTTCAGCACTTGATGTTGAAGACCCCCAACTGATGACCATTATTGCAGCAGAGCACACAGCCCAACTTGGAGCGGCACAGCCGGATGAAGCCTTCTCTCACGCAGAGCGACACGAAATAAGATTTCAGGATATCGATGTTGCCTGGAGAGATAAAAATCGTCCAGGTGAACCCGCTATTGACGTGCTTTCAAGCACTACAACTATGGAAGTAGGTATTGATATCGGCGATCTTTCAGGCGTGGCACTTCGAAATATGCCGCCAACCCGCGCCAATTATCAGCAGCGTGCTGGCCGTGCCGGCCGACGTGCCAATGCTGTTGCTACTGTCGTAGCATTTGGCAGCGCGGACAGCCATGACGAACATTATTTTACCGATCCCGAGGAAATGATACGGGGTAATGTGATTGACCCCCGACTCACATTAGAAAATCCGGAGATAACACGACGTCATCTTCGCGCCTACCTTCTTCAGCGCTACCATGAAGACCGTATTCCTGGACTAATACCTGGTGCGGATCCTAATTTATTTTCCGTTTTGGGCAACGTTGGTGATTTCAAAACACGGGGGCCTTTGCTCAACCGTTATGATTTTGCTAAATGGCTAGAAGATAATATACAGGACCTCGCTAGTGCTGCTGATCGCTGGCTACCCACAGAGTTGTCACCAGAAGATCGCCATAGATTGATTAATGAAATGATGGTTGACGCGAAAGCTACTATTGACGAAGCCATAGATTTTATTCAGCCAGAAGACGAAGTGGTCAACGCCACCCTAGAAAAAAGTAAGAACGACTTTGGTGACCAAACCGAGAATGAGATGATGAACGAGTCGGACGACAACACACGTATTGTTGATCCTGCCACAGATAAACTACTTGACCGTCTCCTTTACCGTGGAGTAGTTCCCCGCTATGCGTTTCCAACCGATGTTGTGGCATTTCACGTTTTTAATCAACAGAGATCAACCCCGTTCAAATCGGTTATTGATTATGCACCCACTCAGGGACTTGCGCTGGCTCTATCTCAATATGCACCAAACAAGCAACTCTGGATAAACGGCAAACAGTATACTTCCAAAGCTATATATTCTCCTTATCCGGCCGACCGACGGAATGCGTGGGGTAAACGAAAACTCTACTTCGAATGCAGCACTTGCTCACATGCAAGAACTGACGATTACCTAAAAGAACGGGAGAACACGACAGAAACGTGTCCAGCCTGCAGCACCCCCAACTCTTTTGGGCCTGCAAGAGTCTGGTTCCGCCCTGTCGGCTTTGCCCACCCAATCGAAACTCCGCCGGAAACTGAGCCAGATTCACCAAACGAGACCGCCCGGGCGACACGTGCCAAATTAGTTATGCAAACTCCTAAACCTGACAAGGGCTGGATTCAAGTATCCGAACGGGTACGTGCTTTTAAAGCGAAAGAATTTCTTTTGGTATCAAATACAGGCATCGATAAAGATGGTTACGATTACTGTCTCGCCTGTGGTCGAATCGAATCATCGGCGGCTCCTGAGGAACTACTCTCCCAACCCCACGCAACACCATTTCGCAGTGAAGAAGGCCGTCCCTGCCAAGGAGGAGCCGCAAAACGTCACGTCATTCTCGGAACTGATTTTAAAACTGACATTGCATTATTTTCATTCCCGCTAATAGAGCCGTTCCGGTTGCTGCCCGGCAGTATAGAAGCTGATTCTGTACTTAGAACGCTATGCGAAGCTCTAGCCAAAGCGGCGTGTCAAACGCTAGATATTGAACCGGGAGAAGTTCTAGCCGAATACCGCCCAGCGTTGACAGAAAAAGGAGCAATCGGTAACGAAGTTGAAATTTTCCTATACGACACATTGGCAGGCGGAGCTGGATTTTCGACCGAACTTGTCAATCGGGCAAGAGAATTGTTTGAACACGCACGCAACCTGCTAGCAAGTTGTCCAGAAAACTGTGATACATCCTGCTATCGCTGCCTGCAGAGTTTCCGAAACCGAATGGACCACGCGCTACTAGATCGCAAACTCGGTATTCAGTTTATTGAACATGCGTTTGATGGTGGCTATCCATCTTATCCTGCCGAGCGAACTCGACGATCTCTTGATCTTCTCGCTTACGACCTAATTCGACAGTATGGGAACGACTTTTCTTTCTCTCGTGAAGTTCAAAAATATGACACTGAAGCTGGAAGCATAGTAATTCCAATCGTTGCTACACGCTTAGCCACGGGCGCAGAAACTTGGATATCACTCAGTTCGCCACTGGCCCCAGCGATTCCGACAGAACATAAACTCCAGAAACTTAGTGTTGAAGGAGCAGCAAAAATGGAGTGTGCTGATGACCTTGTCATTCGGAGACATTTACCTGAGGCAAGTTTGCAGCTTAGAGGAAAACTGAGATAAGACCATAGCAATGTTTCATCTGGCGGCGACGAAGTCCTTCGCCGCCCACTTGCTAAGTGATTCATTAAAGAATATTGGAAATGTACTAGTCATTTATTCTCATTGCTGGCTATTGTAGCCGGTAATTATCGTTAGTATGTATCGATCAACTATTGCTTCCCCCTTTGTTTCCAGATCTCTGATTTAGCCTGGCACCGATATTGGGAGGAGATCATTCCCCCGGAAAACTCAAAAAGTGTGTGGAACTTAAACGGGTGTACTTACATAACGACGGCGCTTTTGCTCGTCAGTGATCACTTCGAATCTTTGCACAGGACACCCCATAAACATAGCTCTAAGGCTATGTTTTCTGGTGAGGTGTCCGGTTTAACCTGGGCTATTACACCTAGGTTCAGTAGTTTCAAAGAATACTTGTTAACTCTGACTTTTAAATTTTTATAAGGCATTAGATTTTATATTGAGTTAAGCATACAATTTAACTTCTACTCGGCAATAACGGAGTTATAAATGTCTTTAAAAGAACTTGTTTCGGAAGTTATTTCAATTATGGAAACGGGCAGTCCAGAAGAGGCTGCATCTGCTCCTCGCGGCTGGTTCAACAAAGATAAGGGGTTTTATGTTAAAGATTTAGCAAAATACAACCAATTACTTGAAACCATATATTGCTCAGATAAAATATTGACCGCAAGATTCAGCAGAAAAACAGTCTTTGAATTCTTAGACAAGCAATTCCCAATGATAAAATTATCAGAAAAACCATTCGACTTGGATTCAAAGTCTTTCTTCAAAGAGTTCTATAGCGTTGAGCCAAAAAATCTAGTGGTAACTGCCCCGATCTCAGGAGTCAGGTTAGATCAAGGTGTCAGATCCTTCAATTTATCCATCTATAAATTTGGTTATTTAGAGGATTTACAATTCCCTATAGCCAATGAAAAGGGTATGTATGTAAGCGCATTCGTAAAAGGCGTTTATGACAAAAACAGCGCTATTCAAAAAGCAAATGATGCCTTTCTTAATTTAGCAAAATTAATTGTCTTCATGTCTGGAAAACTTGATAAAAGTATATTCATCCAAACCGGATTGCCTCTTAAACCTAGTATGTCACATGAACAAATGTATGTGAGCACAAGTTCTCATCAAGTGTCTGATGAAAACGGCCCGATAGATTGGGCGAACATTAAAAATCAGCTTAGAGAGAAAATCCCTGTTAACAATGATTTTTTTTGTAAAAATTCAGATTTTTCAAACCTATGGGATTTATACGAAAAAAAACATAACGGCGATAAACTTAATGATCTTGAATCAAGGATACTTAATTCCGCACTTGCGCTGGGTGAGTCTGCGATAACTGAGGACACAAGAAACTCCATTATATATACTTGTATTTCTTTAGAGATATTATTTTCTCTAGATGAAGGGGGGCTTTTTCAAAAGAGTATTGGAGAAAAGTTATCGGATGTATTTTCATTTATTGTTGCAAAAGACGTAGACGCTCGGTTGGAAGTTGGTAAATTGGTCAAAAAAGTCTATAGTTTACGCTCCGCAATCGTTCATGGCGGTGATAAAGAACTTTCAAATGAAAATCTGGCAGTTAATTTTTTCATGCGTCTTGCTATAAGCGAACTGCTAAACGGTGAAAGATTCGCTAAAATGACTAAATTACAAGATATTTATGAACAACTAAAAAGAGCACAAAATTCATATTAATATAATACTATAAAAATATTAGTTGCAAAAAATCATCATCGTCCCACTCTATCCTGCTATGTGAAACTTTCATTGGCAGGTTAGTCATTTCGTAAACTCACTATTTTCCTTGGGCATGTCGTATTAAAGGGACATAATAAGTATGTAGGAAGCTCTCTAAAAGTGAATGGTTCGTTTGCTAGGATGCTTACAACTCATAAGTTTTGGTAACCAGCACCTATTGGTGGTCATTCTGGTGGTCTTGACAGAAAGTCAATTCAGGATTAGCTTACTTATTAGCCATTTACTGGCAAAGGCGATCCCAGTCAGAGGAGCCAACTTCTTGTTTTCACGCATTCATTCGAATCCGCGTATCATTATAATTCAATGCGTTAGCGTGGAAATCTTACCGATGCATATCTTTTTTATGTATGCACCGCAGTCGTTTGGTAGTCCATAATTAGGGTCCATCAGATTCAATTATGGGGCTGACTTCAGCACGTCATAATTCATATTCCGCAACTCAAAACCATCTATCATCCCTGAATAAACCTCTGATTCGCTCTGTTTATACCTACTCGTTAATCCCGGCGGTTCCCCAGAAAAGTATCAGTAATCAAATTTTTCGTATTATTGGCAGCCTATTCGTTACCACGCTAATATCGCAGCACTTCAAGACGCAACAAAACGATAGTTGCGGGTACGCCTTCAGAACGATGTCATCTTTCCTGACAATCGCTGTCACCCAGAAACCCTGCGGCGACATCAAATGACCAGGTTATTATCGGTCGCATGTCATCCCGTTCATTTATCCTCATTCTCCCGAATAAGCATATAACGCTGGATCAACTGCTCCAGCCTCCGTTCAACCTCTTTTACCTGCGCGGTAGACATATCACCCGCTTTTTGTTGTGCATCCAACTGACGCAGCAACTCCTCTAGTGGCGGAGTCCTGTCCAACGACTGACGAATGGCAAAGACCTGTGTTTTCAACTCAGAACCAGTGATATAGCGCCCTTTAACACCATCCAGCGCATTCAGTTGGGCGGTTAATTGCTGTAATCGCTCCTGAGCCTGATGCCAGTCATTAAGGGACTCTTCACTTGCCGCATCGCTGGTCAGTTGTTGTTTCCATGCCTGAGTCAGAGCTTTGGTTTGTGCTGATTCTGGCCATAATGTAAGCGCCTGTTGTACCAATTGTTGGCGGTAATGCATTGCCCATAATGACGAAACCCCATCAAGTTGTTGGCGGGTTGCCGTCAGTAATGGCGTGGCTAGCGCTGCAAGTTTGTCGGGTTGTTGTGCGACAAGCTGTTTTTGTTCTGAGTCACTGAGCACGGCAGGGAGTGTTTGCACCGTTGCCAGCAGGCGATTACCAGGTAATCCCTGCTGCCATTGTTGCACGCTCCACAAACAACCACCCCCGATAGCTGCCATCACCAGTGCGCCTACGATAATCATAATCTGTGCCCGACGACCACGGGGAGCCAGAGGGACCGTGTCATCTCCCCCATCCACCACATAAACAAATTGCCTGGCAGGTGCCAGCTCGATATCGAGCGCTGCATGTGAACTTATCACTGGGACAGTCGGAGATAAGCCGCCCGTATCGCCACGGCTGTCCAAACTTTCCAACCGCACTGCCGCGTTATGCACGAGCGTGCGCAATGTGTCAAACTGGCTCAGGTGCTTCAGCTCAAGTTGCTGTAACGTGTCACACAGCTGTCCCAATCGTTGCTCTATCTGATACAGCAGGCCGAGATCGGCATACTGGAAATACAAACTTCTCAGTACATGTTGAAGGCGGGAAACCAAATTGCTCAGGATTTCCATACGGGCATGAACCTGTGGGGGCCATACCGCGCCCCACTGATGGCGAATAAGGGCCACCAGTATGGATAGACCTTCATTTAGTCCATGCAACCCACTAGTTCGAGTTCGGGCCAGCGTGTACCATGCACAGGTCTGTAACTCAACGCCATTCTTCTGGAATAACGCCAGTGCGAGCTGTTCGGCTTTATGCCAGTCAACATCAGGACGAGCCGGGTGGGTCAGTTTGCCGATTTCATCACGCAGGGCAATATAGTCCGCCAGTAAGCGCGGATCCGTGCCCGTTTTCAGGTGTTGTTTGAATAGCGAGTTCATCGCACGCTCCTTCTGTTAAATGATGGTCGTATCCAGGTAATGCTGATGCTTCAGGTGACGTATCAGTATTTTGCCCTCCGGCATAAACTCCGTACCGTAACGCACCAAACCCACTCCGTTCAGTTCCGCTTCAATGCCGTACCCCAGTTTCCCTGGTTCGCTCTGAGCAAGAAGCACCACCTTTATCGCTTTCAGCCGGGGTTCGTATTTAAGTAACACCTCTGAAAGCAGTGATATCAGCTCATGTGCCGTACCAGGCATGCCATGAAGGATTTTGCTCATATCCGGTAGGCCATAATCTGGCAGATGCGCCAGCGTACCTGCCCGACAGTTCAGAATGCGTTGCATATTGTCGAGAACCGACAATATCAGCTGATTTTTGTCACTGACCTGGTGCAGCGCCAGCCCGCCGGTAAAATTGCCCAGCAGTTGTTCATACAGCGAAGGCGAAGAAGAGCCAGACATTATTTCTCCTCCGGTAACAGTCTCAGGGTGCGAGTACTCAGCTCAATAATTCTGGGCTTATCAGCATCTAGCTCATCCCGTCTCAGTACCAGCCGCCAGCTATTCAGCTCAGTATCAGGTGCACGAAAGAGAGCTGCGATCGCCACATAATTAGCATCTTTGTTCATCGGAACATCGAGCGGCTTCGCACTTCCTGGCGTCACCACCAGGCTGTTACTCGCCAGAAGATCCGTTCCCAGCTGCGTGTCCCCTTCGAGAACCAGTTGCTCATAGCTGGCTTTGTCAAAGCTGCTTCTGTCTTTGAGCTGATAAACCCGCAGCATCACCGCCTCAGGTGACGGTTCTGTTTCCTGACTGTCAGTATTGAGCACCGCACGGGCTACGATATCCAGATGCAGAGTTTTAATTTGTTTGAAAAAAAGGGATTTTGTGGTGGAAGAGACGCTGTCCGACACACTCTGCGTCAGGCCGCAACCCGCGAGACAGAATGCCAGCGCAGGAAGCAGATATTTACAGCGACGGCTTGTGGTAATAGTAAACACGACGGTTTCCTTGTGTTGGCGTTGCAGGTGACAGGCCGGAGTAATGGCCCAGCTCAACGGTATAGTGTGACGGCATCGATGTGGAATCATCGTCCCCGGATATCGCGCCAGCGCTGGCGGTAACGTACCGGGCGTTCAGCGATCTCTTCTGGCTGCAGGCAGTTCCCCCCATTGGGGTAGAGCTGAGGCAGTGCCAGCACCACCACCACGCTGCTGACATGTGCAGGAATGAGATCCGCCAGTTCCAGCGTCAACGGCAACGGATCGGCGCAATCTGTATCGATAAGCGTGCCATCCTGAAAACGTACATTCAGATGACGCGCTTTCAGACGCCCCTGACGTAGGGCGTCAGGATCTATATCGGCCCGTAATACCCCCCAGGGATGCATCACACCCATGCCGGCAATACATTCGCGGCTCCAGGCTTCAAAAGAAGCCTGCTGCTGAAACTGTTGCGGGGACATCATCACACCCCGCGCCCACAATGGACGTTCAATGTTCATCACGGGCACCGGTTACGATTTGCCTTTCGGCATTTGCGAAACCAGTGACAGATTGACGTCCATCCCTTCGACCTGGAAGTGCGGGATAGCGTACAGACGCACCCGGAAGAAGCCTGGATTGTCTTCAATATCTTCCACCATAACCCGCGCGTCACGCAGTGGATGGGAAGCCTGTAAATCATCACCTGGATCGGTCATTTCCGTCACCAGACTGCGTACCCAGTTATTAAGCTCCAACTCTAACAGTCGGCGATCTTTCGTCGTGCCGATATTTTCACGCTGCAAAATCTTCAGATAATGAGCAATACGGGACAGCAGGAATACGTAGGGTAAACGGGTATTGATACGACTATTTGCCGTAGCATCAGGCGTATCAAATTGTGCAGGACGCTGGGTGGAGTTTGCCGAGAAGAAACAGGCATAATCCCGGTTTTTATAGTACGACAGTGGAATAAAACCAAGATTAGAGAATTCAAACTCCCGCGTTTCCGGGATCATTACCTCTGAAGGTATCTTCACCTGATTGCCGGTGCCGAGATCATACAAGTGTATCGGTAAATCAGGCACCGCTCCGCCGGCCTGCGGGCCGCGAATTTGTACGCACCAGCCATTTTTAACGAAGCTTTTAACCATATTTGCGGCAAAGGCAAACGAAGCATTTGTCCAGAGATATTTGTCATGGTCATCGCCTTTCACTTCTTCGACATAATTGAAGCTACGCACAGGAAGTGTATCCGGGCCATACGGCAAACGGGCCAGCACACGGGGCATAGTCAGGCCGATGTAACGGGAATCATCAGATTCACGGAACGCTTTCCACTTAATGTATTCTGCACGTTCAAAATAGTTACCGATATCTTTAATGGCTGCCACTTCTTCCATCGAATCTTTGAGAAAGAATGCTGGTCCGACTGAGCCGATAAAGGGCATATGAGCTGAGGCAGCCACTTTCGAAATATTGCGCAGCAGAATGATATCTTGTGCTGAAGCATCAAACTCATAGTTGGATATAATTGAAGCAATCGGTTCACCGCCCGGAGTGTCATATTCTTCAATATATGTATGACGATACAGGCCGCTTTGAATAATTTCCGGGCAATCTTCAAAATCCTGCCGTAAATCATCCTTGGAGATATCCAGCAGTTCAATTTTTGTATTTCGTCGAAAATCAGTGCGTTTAACCAGAAAATCCAGTCCCCTCCAGAGAGATTCCACTTTTTTAAAATCAGGATGATGCATCACCTCATCAAGCTGGCGACTAATCTGATGATCAAGCTCGGCAATGTGGCTATCGAGTAGTACCTTATCGAGCTTATCAACTGGCTGATTGGATTGTTTAAGACGTTCAAGAAATACCTGCATAGCGGCTGTAAGACGCTCACCGGTCGAAACATCAGATAATACCTGATTATCCTGGAAAGCGTTGATATCACCAAATCCGGACACCGGAGTCAGGTTGATTTTTTCAAACAAGGAGGAATAAACGCCACCTATTTCAGCGTGGTTCAACGTAGTCGTATGGCTATTATGGGTCCGTTCAGTTTTGGCTGTCATCAGCATAATCTCTCGTTAATCATCAGTAAGCTTTCACGCCTGAGGGGCCAGTTCGGACAGTTCGCCGCGCAAAATATCACTCAGGGAAGGGTCTTTCAGGATAATTTCGAGTTCTTTGCGGAAGGTGGCATTATCCAGAAGGTTAGATTTGAGATCGCGTAATAAATTACGCATTGCCAGCATTGCGCGAAGTTGAGGGATCTGACGGGCGACCTGTTCAGGTTCAAAATCGGCCATACTGCCGAATGTGAGAGTGATATCGTCTTTATTTCCCTGCCCAGCAACAGTGTTTTCAATAGAAAGATTAACCGCAGGGTTAAGATCCGCCAGTACACTATTGAAATTATTATTGATATTGATTTTTTCACGCTCAGACAATGGGCATTGTTCCTTGCCGTTGCTGTAGTCCCCCATAACAACTAATTTGAGAGGCAGTTCGACTTTCTTACGCGCCCCGCCGGTATGTAAATCAAGCGTAAGATTAACGCGTGCCTTGGGCACCTCATTCTGAAACGAATCTGACATCAGAGAACTCCTTATTCAATCATTGCGGCAATCGCCACAATAATACTTGCCATTGTAAATTAAGCACCGTTTCATTGCGTAGGGTTTCGGACCAATAACAAAAATCAATCATTCAAATAAGTAAAATTCACAACACGAATAAATGACTAACCCTTCACATATATTAACCATCATTCCCTAATAAAACATATTGATTAGAGTCACGTTTTAAAAAATAAAACTGCAAATTACTCTTTCCGAGACACTGTATTACTTCAATCAATATTACATCTTCCTTTCATTGAATTTTAATATAAAGATACCAACCCTCTATTGTGCCCCTCGGACAAATAAGAGGAAATAGAGTGAGATACTATCATTAATAGCTATCAAAAATCATTTCAATAACGAATAACAGATGCACTAACTATAAGTATCAATGATGCAATATTCTTAATCAAAAGAATATCAACCTCATTAAAACATTCAGTGGTTATATATTATTTACACAAACCAATCACGAAACCATCAATAACACTTGTAATCGCAAACAAGCAGAAAAAATTAATCAATAAAAATACCATTCTGTTTTTACTCATTCTATGAATATATGCCCGTTCAACGGTATGCTCTGAATGGAAAACTCACGTCTTTATTTCATAACTCTTTATCTAGCTCTCAGCTGGCAGGAACTCAACTCAGAACAGGTTTTCACGTTCAAATACACTCTGCAGGCGAATTTTTTGCAGCATCCATCACTTAATTCGCCAGGCGGCTGAAAATTAGTTACTATCCGAATCCCCAATCTGCCAGGCCGACTGATGTCCACCATTATCGATACTTTTGTTGCCCCGCCGTGCCATGACGAGATTGACATTCTCTATCAGGACGAGCATCTGCTGCTTATCAATAAACCCAGCGGCCTGCTGAGTCTCTCGGGGAAAAATCCGCAAAACCTCGATTCAGTACATCACCGGCTGGTAAAGAAGTTCCCCGGCTGCACGCTGGTCCATCGATTAGATTTCGGCACATCCGGGCTGATGGTCATTGCGCGTAATAAAGTCATTAACGCGGCGCTGTGCCAGCAGTTCAGCCAGCGCGCGGTGACCAAGATCTACAGCGCCCTGCTCTGCGGGCATCTGGACAATGACGAAGGGATGATAGACGCGGCTATTGCCAAAGACCCGGCGCTGTTCCCGCTGATGTCGATTTGCGGCGTTCACGGCAAACCCGCTCGGTCCCGCTATCGGGTTATTGAACGAATGAATCGTGAACAGGAAGACGGCACGTTTCTGGCGTTAACGCGAGTCGCGCTAATCCCGGAAACCGGGCGAACCCATCAACTGCGCATTCACTGCCAGCAGCTGGGCCACCCTATTTTAGGCTGCGATCTGTACGGCGGACTTTTGCTGCCAGGCACAGAACAGACGCCACGGCTGATGTTGCACGCCAGCGAGCTGGATTTCGTGCATCCCGTCAGCGGAGAGCGGGTCTGTGCCCGCTATACTCCACCATTCTGAGCACGAAAATCATTACCACATCAAATCGTCAGGAATTTTGAAATCCGCATACGGATCGTCTTCGTCCTGCTCTTCCTGACTCAACGCACTGTTTAGGACAATACTGTCCGCATCGCGCTGGGCAATTTTGTCGGCAACGATCGCGGGTATAATTGCATATTCGCTCTTCCCGCTGGCATCCAGCACTAAACGCGCAATCGCCAGACGACCGCTGATCAGCTGCGCCTGTGTGGTCTTATCGACAGCGATTTTTTTGATCAGATTATTGTCGGTGAAGTTGAAATCGATGTTGCCTCTTGAGATATCGATGCGGTTCATCTCAATCAGCTGCTTCACCTGCGCTTTAAACTCTTTTGCCAGCGTCGCCTGTTTTTGCTGTTCGCTCAGCTGTTTATCACGCTCAAGCTGTGCCTTTTTATTTTCTTCCACCGCTTCTCTGGCCTCGCGAGCCTGAACGCGTGATTTTTTAGCCGTTCTCTGGACTTTAGCTATTTTTTTGCTGGAGACTAATCCGGCTTTGAGCATCTGCTCTTGTAAGGTGAGTTTTGTCATCTTCGTATCTAAACCAGTTGAATAATGAGTGGGATTATACCTGTAATTTTCGAGGCTGTGTCAGTTGCCAGACCGCAACGATGGGTAACATACGCTCAGGATTCATGAATCAACCTAATAAGGCTTTGCACATTCCCTCTATTATCGAATAAATCACTCTGCGCTATGCTGGTCATCACACAGAGCGGAAGGAAAAAGTCATGAATACGGTCACACTGAATAACGGTATTGAAATGCCCCTGCTGGGCTTTGGCGTTTTCCAGATGACGGATGCCGCCGAATGCGAACGCGCTGTCGTTGATGCCATTGAAACCGGCTATCGTCTGATTGATACCGCCGCTTCCTACCAAAATGAAACCCAGGTCGGGAACGCGCTTAAGCAAAGCGGCATCGCCCGCGATGAACTGTTTGTCACCACCAAACTGTGGCTGCAGGACACGCATTACGCCGGCGCGAAAGCCCAGTTCGAACGATCGTTGAACCGTCTGCAGCTGGATTATGTTGACCTGTATCTGATTCATCAACCCTACGGCGATGTTCATGGCGCGTGGCGTGCAATGGAAGAGTTGCAGCAGGCCGGGAAAATTCGCGCGATTGGCGTGAGTAATTTCCATCCGGACAGGCTTGCCGATCTTATCGCGTTTAATCGAGTGGTTCCGGCCGTCAATCAGATTGAAGTGAACCCCTTCAACCAGCAGCTCCAGGCGGCGCCGTGGATGCAAAGTCGCGGTATCCAGCCTGAAGCCTGGGCACCTTTTGCAGAAGGGAAAAACGGCCTGTTCCAGCACCCTGTTTTAACCGCGATAGGTGAGAAATACGGTAAAAGCGTGGGTCAGGTTGTTCTGCGTTGGATTTTTCAGCGCGGCATTGTTTCGCTGGCAAAATCCGTGCGAAAAGAGCGAATGGTCGAGAACATCAGTATTCTCGATTTTGAACTGAGCGCTGAAGATATGCTGCGCATTACCGCGCTTGATACTGCCACCAGCGCATTCTTCTCGCATCGCGATCCGGCGATGGTGGAATGGCTGACGGGGCGCAAGCTGGACGTCTGATTCCGGCGGGTCACATAAAAATGCCTGCGATTAAGCAGGCTTTTTTATGCATCAAATCTGATAATCAATCGCCACTTCTTCCGTCTCCATCACCTGACGCTTAATTTCATCTACCGACAGTCCAGCATTGCACAGTTCGATAAAGCGCCAGACATAGTTGCGTTGCAGCTGCCCACGTTTAAGCCCAAGCCAGACGGTGTTGGCGTCGAAAAGATGGCGCGTATCCAGACGCGCCAAATCGCCCAGCTCACGTTCGCCGCCGGATTGCTCAGCCACCAGCCCGATGCCCAACCCGAGTTCAACGTAAGTTTTAATCACATCCGAATCCTGCGCGCTCAGCACAATATCCGGCGTCAGCCCTTTGCGATTAAATGCTTCATCAATGCGCGAGCGCCCGGTAATGCCCTGACGATAGGTAATGAGCGGCCATTTGGCGATATCTTCGAGAGTGAGAGGCGAAACCTGATGAAGCGGATGATCGGCGGGCAAAAGCAGGCTGTGATGCCAGCGGAACCAAGGGAAGGCCACCAGCAGCGGATCGTTACTCAGGCGCTCACTGGCGATACCGATATCCGCCCCGCCGTTTTGCAGCAGCACTTCAATCTCCTGCGGGGTGCCCTGAATCAGCTCCAGACGCACATCCGGGAAAAGCTCACGAAACGCCTTAATCACCGGCGGCAAACTGTAGCGTGCCTGCGTGTGGGTAGTGGCAATGGTCAGCACCCCGGACGCATCGTTGGTGAAAAGATCCGCCAGCCGACGGACGTTGCTGGCTTCGTTGAGAATGCGCTCCGCGATGGTCAGCAGCGCCTTACCGGGCTCGGTCATCCCCAGCAGACGCTTGCCGCGACGGATGAAAATCTCGATCCCCAGCTCTTCTTCCAGCTCGCGGATGTGGCGGCTGACGCCTGACTGAGAGGTGTAAAGCATGTTGGCGACTTCGGTCAGGTTGTAGTCCCGCCTGGCCGCCTCACGGATAATTTTAAGTTGCTGGAAATTCACGATTCACTCCGGCGCATCTGACATGACCCTATTGTTAGAGTCAGCAGTCCTGGAGAACAAATAATAAAAACCAGCATCTTATTCCTTTATGGAATATCAGCTCACAAGCTGCAGCTCACGATTCTCCAGCGAAGGACGGCTGACCAGCGACATCAGGATCTCTTTTACCGCCTGCGCCTGCGGCGACAGCGAGCCGCGCGCGGACATATTCAGAGACAGCGGCAGGCTCATAGACGGCGTGGTGATCCGCGCCATCCAACCGTTCGCCGCGCTGCACAGCGAGCGTGCTGCAGATTCCGGCAGAACAGTAACGCCCATTCCGCTGGCAATGGCGGCGGTCAGGGTGGAGATGGAGTCGATCTCACCGATGATTTTTGCGGTCAGACGGCGCAGAGAAAACGCCTCGTCGACGCGCAGACGCACGGCGCTGTAATCGCGAGGTAAGAACAGATTCATCTCAGCGACAGCGGTTAAATCAATACTCTGGCCCGGACAATCCCGCGTGCCGACCAGATACAGGTCTTCTTTCAGCAACGGTTGGCTGGTGATCCCGGCAATCGGCGAGCGATCGTACAGTACCGCCATATCCAATTGGCCGTTCAGCAGCTTATCGTTCAGCACTGACCCGCTGTTTTCATGCAGATAAACCAGCACTTCCGGCAGCTCGGCGCGAACCGCCTGCAGCAGCGGCATGGTAATGGATGAGGCGGCCGTTCCCGGCGCCAGGCCAATCGACACCTGCCCGCTCAGGGTGTGTCCGACGTTGCAGACGGCCAGCTGCGCTTGCTCGCACTGACGTAAAATCGTGCGCGCATGGGTATAGAGGATCTTACCGGCTTCGGTTGGCGTGACGCCGCGCTTGGTGCGGATCAACAGCTGCTGGTCCAGTTCACCTTCCAGAGTGGCCACCTGCTGGCTCAGCGCAGGCTGCGCGATATGCAACACTTCCGCGGCCTGGGTCAGGCTACCGATATCGACGATTTTTACGAAGTATTTCAGTCGTCTTAAATTCATTTTGCCCCCTGTTAAAATACAGTGCCGGTACTGGCGCTCATTGTTGAGAAGGTTTTTGCAATATGGGTGCCAGTTTTTGCAGGAGGACCGATGAGTGTGCTAAGCGGCTGAAAATAAGGAAATCTAATCACTCAACGCGGTTTGATGACTGAAACAGCGGTTTAGGATCTGCCCCATAAGAGGTATGCCTGCACCACAATCGTGCGTTTTTGCTGAGAAAGGGAACACTTTGCTGAAATTGTCAGCAAACGATCACGCGAGGCCAATCTCTCCTTTGACAAGCGTTATCGGGGTCGATAATATGCGCCCCGTTCACACGATTCCTCTGTAGTTCAGTCGGTAGAACGGCGGACTGTTAATCCGTATGTCACTGGTTCGAGTCCAGTCAGAGGAGCCAAATTTGAAAAGCCTGCTTTTAAAGCAGGCTTTTTGCTTTTCTGCGCCAGGGAAATCGCCTTACCCGGCCTACAACGCTAACGTTTCGCTTCTACCCGCCATTTCCTCGTTAACGGCTTTTCGACCTCAACAATCAAGAACATCACGAACCCGATAATAAAGGTGATCACCCAGTAGCGGAACGGCAGGGATTCTGTACCAAACAGCATCTGCATAAACGGTGCGTAAATAATCAGCAGCTGTAACACCAGCAGCACCCCACTCACAATCCAGATCCCCCGGTTCGCCAGCAGGCCTTTGCTCAACGAGAATCCGTCAGAGACGCGGCAGTTCAGCATGTAGAACCATTGCGCCGTCACCAGCGTTTGCAACAATACGGTGCGGATAAACTCCGGTGAATAACCGCGCGGTTGCAGCCAGGCTTCCAGCACAAATGCGCTGACGGCGATCATTGAGCCGACAAACACCACGCGCCAGATGGCAAACCCGTCCATCACATGCAGATTAGGGTTGCGCGGTGGACGTTTCATAATGTTCGGTTCACCGGCTTCAAACGCCAGGCCAAACGACAGCGTGGCGGAGGTCGCCATGTTCATCCACAGGATCAGTACCGGCGTCAGCGGAATAAGATTACCCGCCAGCAAGGCAATAATAATCAGCAGCCCCTGCGCCAGGTTGGTCGGCATGATAAACAGAATGGTTTTTTTCAGGTTATCGTAGACCCGACGGCCTTCCCGAACCGCACTGGCGATGGTGGCGAAGTTATCGTCCGTGAGCACCATATCCGCCGCTTCTTTGGTCACCTCCGTGCCCTTGATGCCCATCGCGATACCGACATCAGCCTGCTTCAGGGCAGGCGCATCGTTGACGCCATCCCCGGTCATCCCGACCACTTCTTTCTTACTTTGCAGGGCCTGCACCAGGCGGAATTTATCCTCCGGGCTGGTACGGGCAAAAATATCAAATTTCTGCGCGGCTTCGCTCAACTGATGATCGTCCATCACCTCCAGTTCACGCCCGGTAATCGCACTCCCGGCATTGCCGATTCCCAACATTTGCCCGATGCTCATCGCCGTTTGCGGATGGTCGCCGGTGATCATTTTCACGCGAATCCCCGCCCGCAGGCAGTCGCCGATGGCGGTAATGGCCTCCGGTCGCGGCGGGTCCATCATCCCGGCGATACCGAGCAGAATAACGCCCTGCTGCAAATCCGGATGGTCAAGGGTAGTTTGCTCAAAGCCCGCCGGTTTCCACGCCGCCGCCACCATGCGTAAACCTTCGCGGGCATACTCCTCGATCTGCGCTTCCCAGTAGGGCTGATTGAGCGGCTCAAGCCCGGATTCCGTCTGCTGATGCTGGCAAAGTCGGAACAGCACGTCCGGTGCACCGGTGATGAGAATCATCTCTTCATCACCGATGCGGTGTAGCGTCGACATGTATTTGTACAGGGAATCAAACGGGATTTTGCTGCGCAGCTCCGTCTGCACAGGCGGAAGCGGGACTTTAGCGGCCAGCACCTTCAACGCCCCTTCGGTCGGCCCGCCGGTGATTTTCCACAGCCCCTGCTCGTCTTTCATCAACTGGCTGTCGTTACAAAGGTCAACGGTACGCAAATATCGTTCCAGTAGTGAACCGTGAGCCACCGTCACCGGCGTCGGATCGTCAATCGGATGAATATTTCCCACCGGCTCATAGCTGTCGCCTTCGACGCGATAAATTTTATCCGCCGTGATCAGCGCCTTGACGGTCATCTCGTTCATGGTCAGGGTGCCGGTTTTATCGGAGCAAATCACCGTCATCGCACCCAGGGTTTCGACCGTCGGCAGTTTGCGGATAATCGCTTTCTGCTTCGCCATCGTCTGCACGCCGAGAGACAGGATAATCGAGATAATCGCAGGCAGACCTTCCGGGACTGAGGCTACCGCAAGGCTAATCAGGGACAACATCAGTTCGGAAACCGGCATATCGCGGAACAGCAGGCTGAAGACAAACAGGGCCGCCATCATCACCAGGATAATAATGAAAATGGCTTTGCCGAGTTTATCCATCTGCACCAGCAGCGGCGTGCGGTGTTTTTCAATATCCGCCATCATCTGATTGATGTGGCCCAGCTCCGTCTCGCCTCCCGTTGCGACCACAATCCCTTTACCACCGCCGGAACTGACGGTAGTGCCAGAGAACAGTAGATTGGTGCGATCCCCCAGCGGTAATTCCCCTTCCAGCCTGTCGGTGCCTTTTTCCACCACCGTGGATTCACCCGTCAGAATGGCCTCTTCCACCCGCAGGTTGTGCGCTTCAATGACTCTCAGGTCGGCGGGAATGCGATCGCCTGCGCGAATGACCACGATATCGCCCGGTACCAACGCGGTGGTAGGAATTGTTTCATGATTCCCCTGACGAACCACAACGGCCTCGCTGGAGAGCATATTGCGGATGCTCTGAAGGGATTTTTCTGCATTACTTTCCTGAATATGGCCGATCAGCGCATTGATGACCGCCACGCCCAAAATCACCAGTGTATCGACCCAATGGCCCATGACGGCAGTCAGCACTGCCGCCGCCAGCAGGACATAAATCAGTACATCGTTGAAATGGGCTAAAAAACGCAGCCACGCGGGCTTTCCCGGTTTTTGCGGTAAGGCATTTTCACCGTATTGCGTCAGGCGAGCCGCCGCGTCCGCGCCGGTAATTCCGTCTGCTGAGCTGTTGGTTTGTGCCAGGGTTTCTTCTACGGAGAGCCGGTAAAAAGGTTGGCCCGGTTTATCTGTATTCATCAATCCGTCCTCAATTCCTGCAACGAAAATCGCCCGCTGTCCCTTTCGCCTTTAACGCACGACAAATACCGGAACGTGCGCATAGCGAACAATATTGGCCGCATCCGAGCCGAGTAAATGGGTCTGAATATTGGGATTGCGCGATCCGATAATGATCACTTCCGCATTAAGTTCGTCCCCCAGGAGAGTGACTTCATCGCGCACATTGCCGCTACGGACATGAAGGTGAATGCGATCCTGAGGAAACGTCGTTTTTTGTGCCAGTGCCGAGAGTTTTTCTTTTGCGTTATTAATCATATAGTCATCCATTTTACGCGCATCGGAAATAAACCCTCGGGTCAGCTCCGGCGAAAATTTTGGAATCACATGAAGTAAATGGATATCGGCTGAGGCCGCCTGCGCGAGGAACTGCGCATGAGCAAGGGCCTTATCGGCCAGCCCCATTTCAAAGACATCGACCGGGACCAGAATATTTCTGTACATAGTGAGCATCCTTTTATGGCCAACTGGAAAGAGATGTTATTAAACGTAGCACAGGACACTCGCTATTTTTTGGCCGCGAATTAATTCTCTGAATAATAATGATTTAAGCGTTAAGGTCATTCGCATACCTCATTCAAAGGTATGAATTTCGCCAGCCTGCCAATTTTAGGCGCTCTATAACCTTTTCCTTTTTCACAGACTATGCTCATAAACAGACATTCCGGGCTTGCGATTAACGCTAAGGGAGGAAAGATGTTTGGATATAGCCTGATTCGCCTCGCGTTGTTTATTGTGCTGGCCATTATGTCCAGTGCAGCCGTAGGGCTATTTACTTATCTGGTGGTGTCATCCTTTGCCGAATAAAGTAAGTGTGGGTAATAAATAGATTTTTTATTTATCAGGGGAATAGCGTGAACCGTTACATTTCTCTTATACCGATAATTATTCTTCTCGTTACCGCCTGCGATCAAAAAACGGCAGAAGCGCCACCTCAGCCGAGAATGGTTAAAGTCGCCGTGGTGATGGATGCGGGCCAGGCACAACAGCGCGTGTTTCCTGCCAGAATAGAATCCGGCGACGCCACCGACCTGTCGTTTAAACGCGGCGGCCAGATTGAAACGCTCGATATCCGCCAGGGGACAAGCGTAAAACAAGGGCAGCAGTTGGCCAGCCTCAATGCGCGTGAAGCGCAACAGCGAGTTCGAGACAGACAGACCTCCGCCACGCTGGCGCAGCGCCAGTTCGACCGTTTTCAGACGCTGGCTGGCCGTCAGGCCATTTCAAAAGCCGAGATGGACGTGCAACGCGCTACCCGTGATTCTGCCAATGCCGCACTCAAAATTGCCCAGGAAGAGCTGAGCCAGATGACGCTTACAGCACCCTTTGCGGGCACGGCCGCCACCGTTCAGGTACGCAATCATCAGGTCGTTTCCGCCGGTCAACCCATCGTCACGTTGACCCGAACCGACTTGCTGGACGTGGTGTTTAGCATTCCTGAAAATCTGTTTAAAACCCTGGATATCCGTAACGCTGACTATCGCCCGGTGGTGAAAATTAATTCTCTACCGGATCGCGAATTTAGCGCGGTTTACAAAGAACACACGGGCAGCAGCGACAGCAATACCCTGACGTGGCAGGTGATTTTAACCATGCCGCGGCCCAACGATTTCCCGGCAGTGGGCGGCGTGAGCGGCACCGTGACGGTCAATCTGGCGAACCTTCCGGCAAGCGTAGGACGTCATACTCTGGCCGTTCCGGTGGAAGCGGTTTTCAACCCGAATAGCAGCGCACGCAACGAACCCCATGTCTGGGTAGTGAAAGGCGATGGCGACAATTTACAGCTTGAGGATCGCAAAGTGGCGGTCGGGCAAGTGACCGCGCAGGGGGTGATTATCACCGAAGGGCTGAACGCCGGTGAACGCGTGGTTGCGGCGGGTGTCGGCGAATTACATGCGGGGCAGCAGGTGCGCATCTGGACGCGTGAGCGAGGTCTGTAATGGATATCTCGCGCCAGTTTATCGACAACCCGATCCGCGTCTGGCTGACCGTTCTGCTGCTGGGCGTCGGCGGTATTTTTGCCCTGCTTAATATTGGTCGGCTGGAAGATCCGGCGTTTACCATCAAAACTGCCGTGGTCATCACTCACTACCCCGGCGCGTCTGCCCAGCAGGTGGAAGAAGAGGTCACGCTGCCGCTGGAAAATGCGCTGCAGCAACTGCCATATCTCGATAACGTCAGTTCAATCTCCTCGAACGGGCTATCGCAAATAACCGTCAATATCGCCTCGCGCTATCACTCAAACGAACTGCCGCAAATCTGGGATGAGCTGCGTCGTCGCGTGGGCGATGCATCGCGTCAGTTTCCTCCGGGGGTGGTCACACCCTTTGTGAATGATGATTTTGGCGATGTATTTGGCTTTTTCTTTGCCATCTCTGGCGACAGCTTTACGAATCCCGAACTGGCGCAGTACGCCGAACAGCTCAGGCGCGAGCTGGTGCTGATCCCCGGCGTGGGAAAAGTGGCAATTGGCGGCGCGGTCCCACAGCAGATTAATGTCGATATCAATCTTGCCAAAATGGCCGCCCGCGGAATAACGCTTGGGCAGATCTCCACGCTGTTGGGCCGTGTGAATAGCGTCTCCAGTGCCGGTGAAATCGTCTCAGGCAGCGAATCTATTCGCCTGCATCCGACGGGCGAGTTTCAGAATATCGATGAACTTGGCGATATGATGATTACCCCGCCAGGCGTCGGGGCGGCAACCCGCTTGCGCGATATCGCCACGGTTTCACGCGGGCTGAGCGTTTCGCCATCGAGTATTTATCACGCGAATGGCCGCCAGGCGGTGACTATGGGCGTCTCCTTTATTCCGGGCGTGAACGTTCCCGACGTGGGGCGCGCCCTTGAAGCAAAATTGAAGCACATGTCGGCGGAAAAACCGGCGGGCATTAACATCGATCTGTTTTACGACCAGGCCGCAGAAGTGAGCCATTCGGTGAACGGCTTTATTATTAACTTCCTGATGGCGCTGGCGATTGTCATCGGCGTGCTGTTGATTTTTATGGGCTTACGCAGCGGTATTATTATCGCCCTGTCGCTGGCACTCAACGTTCTGGGCACCTTGCTTATCATGTATTTGTGGGGGATTGAGTTACAGCGTATTTCTCTGGGCGCTTTAATTATCGCTCTGAGCATGCTGGTCGATAATGCAATCGTGATCGTCGAAGGAGTATTGATTGCCAGACAGCGTGGCTCGACGCTGATGACCGCCATTCAGTACGTGATCCGCCGCTCGGCGCTGCCCCTGCTGGGCGCTACGGTTATCGCCATTTTAGCCTTTGCTCCCATTGGCCTCTCGCAGGATTCGACGGGAGAATACTGTAAATCCCTGTTCCAGGTGCTGCTGATTTCCCTGCTGTTAAGCTGGTTTTCCGCGCTCACCCTCACGCCGGTGATGATCAAATGGTGGTTGTTTAAAGGCCAGAAAGTGGCCGATACGCCTGCGGATGTCGACCCGTATAACCAACGGTTCTACCGGTTGTATCAGCAGATGCTGAACGCGCTGATGGTGCGCAAAACGATCACTTTGACGCTGATGGTTATCCTGCTTGCAGGCGCAGTATGGGGATTCGGCGCGGTGCGACAAAACTTCTTCCCGTCGTCAAACACGCCGATTTTCTTTGTCGATCTGTGGTTGCCCTACGGCACCGACATTGCTCAGACCGAGAAAATCACCAGCGACATTGAAAAATCGATCAACGGCCAGCCTGGCGTGGTCACCACCGTCTCGACCATCGGCCAAGGGAGTATGCGTTTTATTCTGACCTACAGCGGCCAGCGGCAGTACAGCAATTACGCGCAAATCATGGTGCGGATGGACGACCAGCGCAATATCGCCGCGCTGACACGCCACGTTGACGAGGACATCGCCCGCCACTATCCGGAGATTAACGCCAGCACCAAACGGGTGATGTTTGGTCCGTCCGGCGATAGCGCCATCGAAGTGCGGATCAAAGGGCCGGACCCTGACAGGTTGCGGCAGATTGCAAGCCAGGTGGATGATATTCTGGCGCGCGATCCGGCCACCGACAGCGTGCGCAATGACTGGCAAAATCGCAGCAAAGTGATTCGCCCACAGTACGTCGCCGCCTCCGGGCGCGAACTGGGCGTGGATAAACAGGATATCGACAGCGCGCTGGAGATGAATTTCTCCGGCAGCCGTGTCGGCTTATACCGTGAAGGTTCGGACCTGCTGCCCGTTATCGTGCGCCCGCCAGAAAGCGAGCGTCAGGACGCAAACCATCTCAATAACGTGCTGGTGTGGAGCCAAAATCGTCAGCAATATATTCCGCTGAGCAACGTGGTGAGCGGCTTTGCGCTGGAGTGGGAAGATCCGCTGATCCTGCGCCGGGACCGCAGCCGGGTGCTGACGGTGCAGACCGATCCCGACCCGCTCAGTAACGAAACATCCGGCGATATACTGGCGCGGGTAAAACCGCAGATTGATGCCCTTTCCCTGCCGCACGGTTACAGCATCGAATGGGGCGGCGACGCGGAAAACTCCAGCGAGGCGCAGCAAGGTCTTTTCACTACGCTGCCAATTGGCTTCCTGGTGATGTTTATTATCACCATCCTGATGTTTAGCTCGGTGAAAAATGCGGTTGCCATCTGGCTGACGGTGCCGCTGGCACTGATTGGCGTGACGCCAGGCTTTTTACTCACCGGTATTCCGTTTGGTTTTATGGCGCTGATTGGTCTGCTGAGTCTGAGCGGGATGTTGATCCGCAACGGCATCGTGCTGGTCGAGGAAATCGAGCAGCAGAAAGAGCATAAAGCGCAGCACGAGGCGATTGTTGATGCCGCAACGTCGCGCCTACGGCCTATTCTGCTAACCGCGTTTACTACGGTGCTGGGGCTCGCTCCGCTGTTGCGCGATGTGTTCTTCCAGAGCATGGCGGTAGTGATTATGTTCGGGCTAGGCTTTGCCACTGTCTTGACCCTGCTGGTACTTCCGGTTATTTATGCCTGTTTCCACCCTACGGAGAGGGCTGCCCCACAATGAACCCAACCGGGCTAAATATTATTAAAACGCTGGGATGCATGACGGCGGTAACATTTTTCACGCTTTATCACACCCGAGATAATTACGATTACGATTACCACTGGGTGCTCGGTTTTCTGACTTTTATTTCGACCGTCGCCACGCCACTGTTTTTTGTTGTCGCCGGTTATCTGGATGCCCAGTCAAGGCATGACCAGCGCTGGCAGCTATCGAAGATCAAAGCTGTGGTGATAGTGTTTCTGTTCTGGATGACGGTTTATTATCTGTGGGAGCCGTATCAGCGCGGCTATTTAATCCAGCCGTGGTTTGTTTTTACCTTTATCGTGATTTATACCTTCCACCCGCTCATCGAATGGTTAAGCCAGCGGCGAAAAACGCTGATAGGCGTAACCTGCACTTTGCTGCTGTTTTCTTACGGTTACGATTTGCTGTCGGCGCTTTATCCCGACAAACATTTACTCTCGCTGGCCCCGCAATATCGGCTCTGGACCTGGCTGCTGTTTTATCTGACCGGCCAGATATTCTTCGACCCGGTTATTTCCGCGTGGATAAGTAAAGACAAGGTGGTGAAAACGGCGGTCGCGGCCATCCCTGTGATTTATCTGTTCACTTGGTTTTATGAGCGCCATTTTTTCTTCGCCGTTTTCAAGGCGGACAGAAATGCGTTCATTCTCACCGGCTCGCAAATTTACTTCCTGATTGTAGCGCTGGTCATTGCCGCCAACGGCGTGCGTTTTCGTAAAAATATCGAATTCAAAGAGGCCATTTTAGCCGCCGTCAGCAAAACCATGACCGGGGTGTATATTCTGCATTATTCCGTGTTCCATCTGCTGACATCGCTGATTCCGGTGACATCGCTAACCACAAAACTGTTGCTGATCGCCCTGACGTTTGTGGCGTCGGTGCTGATTTCAATGCTGGCGCTGTCGAATGCGACGGTTAAGAAGATCATCACCCTTTAAGACCGTGCGGTCTGGTGCCCTCACCCCGGCCCTCTCACACTGTACGGTCCGGGGACATCATGAACACTTGTTCGGGGACATGGTAGACACTTACA
>RCUM01000043.1_pt1 | contig 132024 bp, 124 predicted proteins | sample 2166141 | NCBI WGS metagenome assembly RCUM01 (sample SAMN09932756, study PRJNA488358) | compost metagenome | isolation source: compost soil in crotonic acid-enriched | place: Germany: Experimental Botanical Garden | reverse complement strand
CCGAATATGGCGCAGCGGACGGGACTCGAACCCGCGACCCCCGGCGTGACAGGCCGGTATTCTAACCGACTGAACTACCGCTGCGCTAAACACTTGAAACGAATGGTGGGTGATGACGGGATCGAACCGCCGACATTCTGCTTGTAAGGCAGACGCTCTCCCAGCTGAGCTAATCACCCTTCGCTTCGGTGTGGCGCGCATTCTACGGAGCGACCCAACCTCTGGCAAGCACTTTTTTAAATAATTTTCTCAGGCCTTCCAAAGGCTTAGAGAAGGGTTGGCCTATGGGACGGCGAAGACAATAATGCCCCCCTTTGTATAAAGGAGAGACTCACCCCATGTGGTTCAAAAACCTGCTTATCTATCGCCTGACCCAAGACCTGCCTGTCGATGCCGAGGCGCTGGAAACTGCACTGGCCACCAAACTGGCGCGTCCATGTGCAAGCCAGGAGTTGACCACCTACGGTTTCGTCGCGCCGTTCGGCAAAGGCGAAGATGCTCCACTGGTGCACGTCAGCGGTGACTTCCTGCTGATTTCCGCGCGTAAAGAAGAACGCATTCTGCCGGGCAGCGTCGTGCGCGACGCGGTCAAGGAAAAGGTCGAAGAGATCGAAGCCGAACAGATGCGCAAGGTCTATAAGAAGGAACGCGATCAGATCAAGGATGAAATCATCCAGGCGTTCCTGCCGCGCGCCTTCATCCGTCGCTCGTCGACCTTTGCCGCTATCGCGCCGAAACAGGGCCTGATCCTGGTCAACTCGGCCAGCCCGAAACGTGCCGAAGACCTGCTGTCGACCCTGCGTGAAGTGATCGGCACCCTGCCCGTCCGTCCGCTGACCGTGAAAATGGCACCGACTGCGGTCATGACTGACTGGGTCACCACCCAAAAAGCCGCTGATGACTTCTATGTACTGGACGAGTGCGAACTGCGCGACACCCACGAAGATGGCGGCATCGTGCGTTGCAAGCGTCAGGACCTGACCAGCGAAGAAATCCAGCTGCACCTGAGCACTGGCAAAGTCGTCACTCAGTTGTCGCTGGCCTGGCAGGACAAACTGTCGTTCATGCTCGACGACAAGATGACGGTCAAACGTCTGAAGTTCGAAGATCTGTTGCAGGATCAGGCGGAGCAGGACGGTGGCGACGAGGCGCTGGGTCAACTGGATGCCAGCTTCACGCTGATGATGCTGACCTTTGGCGATTTCCTGCCAGCGCTGGTTGAAGCGTTGGGTGGGGAAGAGACTCCGCAGGGGATCTAAATCCAACCAGTTCCAACTGATGGAACCGGTTCAAATGTGGGAGCTGGCTTGCCAGCGATAGCGGTGTTACAGATGGCTTATAGGGAGTCTGACACGCCGCCATCGCTGGCAAGCCAGCTCCCACAATGTTTTGTGGTGTAACAAACAATAAGGAACAAGCCATGCGCGCACTGGCTGCACTCAGCCGCTTTGTCGGCAATACCTTCGCTTACTGGGTTCTGATTTTCGCGGTGATTGCGTTCCTGCAACCGGCGTGGTTCCTCGGCCTGAAAAGCGCGATCGTACCGCTGCTCGGGCTTGTCATGTTCGGCATGGGCCTGACCCTCAAACTCGACGACTTCGCTGCCGTTGCCCGCCACCCGTGGCGTGTGGCGCTGGGCGTGGTTGCACATTTCGTGATCATGCCCGGTGTGGCATGGTTGCTTTGCCAGGTGTTTCATCTGCCGCCGGAAATCGCCGTCGGGGTGATTCTGGTCGGCTGCTGCCCAAGCGGCACGTCGTCCAACGTGATGACCTGGCTGGCTCGCGGCGATCTGGCGTTGTCGGTCGCGATCGCTGCCGTCACCACCCTCCTCGCCCCACTGCTGACCCCGGCGTTGATCTGGCTGCTGGCCTCGGCATGGTTGCCGGTGTCGTTCATGGAGCTGTTCTGGTCAATCCTGCAAGTGGTGTTGCTGCCGATCATTCTCGGCGTGGTTGCCCAACGCTTGCTCGGCGACAAAGTGCGCCACGCAGTGGATGTGTTGCCGTTGGTGTCGGTGGTCAGCATCGTGATCATCGTCACCGCCGTGGTGGCCGCCAGCCAAGCGAAAATCGCCGAATCCGGCCTGCTGATCATGGCCGTAGTGATGTTGCACAACAGCTTCGGTTATCTGCTGGGCTACTTCACCGGACGCCTGTTCAAGCTGCCGCTGGCCCAACGCAAGTCGCTGGCACTGGAAGTGGGCATGCAGAATTCGGGATTGGGCGCCGCGTTGGCCAGTGCGCATTTTTCGCCATTGGCAGCGGTGCCGAGCGCGCTGTTCAGCGTCTGGCACAATATTTCCGGCGCCCTGCTGTCGACGTACTTCCGGCGCATGAGTGAAAAGGAAGATCGCGAGTCGCTGGCGCAGCAAGCGGCCGACTGAGGCGAAAACTTGATCCCCGGGTTAATGCTCGTCACACTATTGCGTAACGCGGGGACGACCCTGCGGCTCGATCGAGTTATTAATCTGGGGACGACCCCGTCTATCGATGGAGGTCTTTCATGTCCTGGATCATTCTGTTTTTCGCCGGCCTGTTTGAAGTCGGCTGGGCCGTCGGCCTGAAATACACCGACGGTTTCACCCGCCCGCTCCCCACCGTTCTGACCGTTGCGGCCATGGCCATCAGCCTTGGCCTGCTCGGCCTTGCGATGAAGGAATTGCCGTTGGGCACCGCCTATGCGATCTGGACCGGCGTCGGTGCGGTGGGCACGGTGATTGCCGGAATCATCCTGTTTGGCGAGTCGATGGCGTTGATTCGGCTGGCCAGTGTGGCGTTGATCATTACCGGGTTGATTGGGCTTAAGGTCAGCGCTTAAGCCACTACCGCTTTCGCGAGCAGGCTCGCTCCCACAGTTGATCGTATTCCTCTGACGGAACGCGATCGAATGTGGGAGCGAGCCTGCTCGCGAAGAGGACCTTAAAATCGCCGGCTATCTAACTGCCCCGCGCAACTCCCCGACCAACCCCTGCAACTTCGCCGGCTCAGCAGCATCAACGCCCACCGGCGCTCCTGCCACCAACGTCACCCGCGACCACAATCGGTGAAAAAACCCTTTGTTCGGATCGCGACTGAAGAAACTCCCCCACAGCCCTTGCAACGCCAGCGGAATCACCGACACCGGTGTCTCTTCGAGAATCCGCGTGAGCCCGCCCCTGAACTCATTCATCTCGCCGTCCGCCGTCAACTTGCCTTCCGGGAAGATGCACACCAACTCACCGGCCTTCAAATAGTGAGCAATCCGGGTGAAAGCCTTTTCGTAGATCTGGATGTCTTCATTCCGTCCGGCAATCGGAATCGCCCCCGCCGTGCGGAAGATAAAGTTCAGCACCGGCAGGTTGTAGATCTTGTAGTACATGACAAAGCGAATCGGCCGACGCACCGCGCCACCAATCAACAACGCATCGACAAACGACACGTGGTTGCACACCAGCAATGCCGCGCCTTCATCCGGAATGGCTTCAAGGTTGCGGTGCTCGACGCGGTACATGGAATGGCTGAGCAGCCAGATCATGAAGCGCATGCTGAACTCGGGGACGATTTTGAAGATGTAGGCGTTGACGCCAATATTCAGCAGCGACACCACCAGGAACAACTGCGGGATCGACAGCTTGGCCACACTCAACAGCACAATCGAGACGATGGCCGAGACCACCATAAACAGTGCGTTGAGAATGTTGTTGGCGGCAATCACCCTTGCTCGCTCGTTCTCGGCGGTGCGCGACTGGATCAAGGCATACAACGGCACGATGTAGAAACCACCGAAAATGCCGAGGCCGAGGATGTCGACCAACACCGCCCAGGTGTGCACGAAGCCCAGCACTTCAATCCAGCTGTGGCCGCTGACGCTGTCGGGAATCCCGCCGGAATGCCACCACAGCAGCAAACCGAATACGGTCAGACCGAACGAACCGAACGGCACCAGACCGATCTCGACCTTGCGCCCGGACAGCTTCTCGCAAAGCATCGAACCCAGCGCAATCCCGACCGAGAACACGGTGAGAATCAGGGTGACCACAGTCTCATCGCCGTGCATCCATTCCTTGGCGTAGGCGGGAATCTGCGTCAGGTAAATCGCCCCGACAAACCAGAACCACGAGTTGCCGACAATCGAGCGCGACACCGCTGGCGTCTGGCCCAGACCGAGCTTCAGCGTGGCCCAGGATTGACTGAAGATGTTCCAGTTCAGGCGCATCTCTGGGGAGGATGCCGCCGCGCGCGGAATGCTGCGACTGGCCAGATAACCCAGCACGGCGATCCCGACGATGGCGCAGGACACCAACGGTGCATAGTGCGAAGAGGACATGATGACCCCGGCACCAATCGTCCCGGCAAGAATCGCCAGAAACGTGCCCATCTCCACCAGGCCGTTGCCGCCCACCAGCTCATCCTCGCGCAAGGCCTGCGGCAGGATGGAATACTTCACCGGCCCGAACAGCGCCGAATGGGTACCCATGGCGAAGAGCGCCACCAGCATCAGCGACAAGTGATCGAAGAGAAAACCGACCGATCCTACGGCCATGATCGCGATCTCCGCGAGCTTGATCAGACGGATCAGCGCGTCCTTGGCGAATTTTTCCCCGAACTGCCCGGCCAGTGCCGAGAACAGGAAAAACGGCAGAATAAACAGCAACGCACACAGGTTGACCCAGATCGAACGGTCACCCTCGATGGTCAACCGATAGAGAATGGCGAGGATCAGCGACTGTTTGAACACGTTGTCGTTGAACGCGCCGAGCGACTGCGTGATGAAGAACGGCAAGAAGCGCCGGGTGCGCAGCAGGTTGAACTGTGAGGGGTGACTCATCTTCCGTGTTTCCCTGATGTTTAAGGTAGAGAGGCCTGGGTACTGCTTATTGGATTCTCGAACCGCGATCCAGGCCACACCTTACCTAAACTTTTCAGGTTATTTCTTCAAACCTGCGATGCACGGCGAGACAAACAGCTCGCCCCGCCAGGCGCCTTGCACGGTACGTTTGCCGACGATCAGCCACATCAGCGCCAGCAACATCACCAACAGCGTGCCGACGACACTGAAAAACGTCAGGTTCAGGGTGCTCGCCAGTTTCAGAGTTGCCAGCGAATACACGCCCAACGGGAAGGTGAAGCCCCACCAGCCGAGGTTGAACGGGATGCCGTCACGCAAGTAACGCACGGTGATCAGCAGCGCCATCAGCATCCACCACAGCCCGAAGCCCCACAGGGTTATCCCGGCAATAAGCCCCACACCCGAGGCGATTTCACCGATACCGGGCAGACCGTTCGCCGCGAATATCGCCGGCGCATCACCGCCCAACAGCAACATGCCCAGCGCACCGGTGCCGATCGGGCCGAGGGCCAGCCAGCTCGACGCCGCCATATTTTCGTGGGGCAGTTTGTGCAGGGCCATGCGCAGCAGCAGGATGGTCAGAATGCTGAATGCTACCGGTAGGGAAAAGGCCCAGAGCACGTAGCTCGTCGTCAGTATCACCAGTTGTGAGTGGGCATCGGTGAGATGCGGTGCGAGCAAACCACCGCTGGCCGCCGCCACCTCTGCCGCCACGACCGGCAGCAACCAGACGGCGGTCATCTGATCAATGCTGTGTTCCTGACGGGTAAACATCATGTAAGGGATCAACACGCCGCAAGCCAGCGACATGGCCACATCGATCCACCACAGCACTTCGGCGAGGTGAATCACGCCGTCACCCCAGCGCGGCAAGCCAAACACCAGAAAGCCGTTGATGATGGTCGCCAGGCCCATGGGAATCGTGCCGAAGAACATCGAAACCGTGGAGTGGCCGAAAATCCGCCGGGCCTCGTCGAAGAACAGCATCCAGCGCGCGGCGTATGCGACGGTAAACAGGCTGAATAACAGAATGTTGAACAACCACAAACCTTCGGCGATAGCGTGCAGGCCTGGAATGGCCAATGGCAGTTGCGCCAGCGCCAACGCCAGCACACCGGTGCCCATGGTCGCGGCGAACCAGTTGGGGGTGAACTGGCGAATCACTTCACGCGGGTGCTGAAGCTGGCGGAACGGTTTGATGCCGGGTTTGGCGCTGTTGGGGCAAGTCATCATGGAGTCCTCTCCTCTGGTGAGGTTGAGTCCATGGTAGAACCGAATCGAATATCTATATAACGGGTAATCTCTCTAACTGTTATCTGTTTTACCAATAAGCAGTCAGACGCTGCCTTCGCTCTCGATCACCAGAATCCGCGCTGCGCCTTGCGGATGGGCGACATGCTCGGTGCCGACACTCGCATAGAAGATGTCACCGACCTCAAGCTGCACCTGTTTTTCTTCGCCCAGATCGCGGTAATGCATCAGCACTTGGCCATCGAGCACCACAAATACTTCCTCACCATCGTTGATGTGCCATTTGTACGGCTGATCCGTCCAGTGCAGGCGCGTGGTGATGCCGTTCATGTTGGCGATGTCCAGCGCGCCCCAGGCGCGCTCGGCAGTGAAGGTCTTGCTGCGGATAATCTTCATGGGGCGATCCGTGAGAGAAGGCTGGGCAAGGCTAACCGAAATCGAGGGGGTTATGGAGCGCGGCACACTTTGGCTGCGGCTGGGCGCAGGCTGAGTAACAGCGCACCAATGGCCAACACGATCAACACCACCCCGTAACCATCGGTGGTTGCCAGCAAACCGTAGCTACGCGACAAGTGCCCGGCGAGCAACGCCGGCAGGCAGAACGCCAGATAACTGAGCACGTAATAGGCCGCCATCAATCCTGCCCGCTCATGGGGCAAGGCCAGCGGCACCAGGCTGCGCACGGCGCCGAGGAATCCCGAGCCAAAGCCGCAACCGGCCACCAGCGTGCCGAGGAAAAACAGCGACAGGCTGGCGCTGTGCACGCCCAGCAGAATCAATACCAGACCGATCGGCAGCAGGCTCGCACCCAACTGCAACGCCCGTGCGGCGGGACGATTGCGCAGCGTGAAAATCATCAATGCACCGGTCACTGTCAGGGCGGCCACGGTTGCGCCGCCGATCAGATTGGAAGTCGAACCGGTGGCGGTGCGCACCAATGACGGTGCCAACGAGGCGTAGAAACCGCCGAGCGCCCAGGTTGCCGTGTTCAGTGGCAACACGCGCCACAAGGTGGCCCGCGCTTGAATCGGCACGTGCAGTGTCGGCCGCAACGAGGCCCACGCCCCCGCTTGCGGAGTGACGCTTTCCGGTAAGCGCCAGACATAAATGCCTTGCAATACAAACAGTGCGAGCAGCAGCCAATAGGTCAGCTGCATAGGTGCCGGCGCAAACTCCGCCAGTAAACCGCACCCCATGCCGCCCAAGGCCATGCCGAGCAACGGAGCCACACTGTTGATCAGCGGCCCCTGCTGACGATCGGCGTCGAGCAATGTCGCGCTTAAAACAGCGGTGGCCATGCCGGTGGCAAACCCTTGCAGAACACGCGCGCTGATCAGCCACGCCACGCTGTCGGCGTAGATAAACAGCAACATCGCCAACGCGTTGAGCAGCACGGCGGTGAAGATCACCGGTTTGCGTCCCAGGTGATCGGAAAGCGAGCCGACAGTTAATAGCGCCGCCAACAGACTGAGCGCATAGACGCCGAAGATCAGCGTCAGCATGGTTGCCGAGAAGTGCAGCTGATCCTGATACAGGTGATACAGCGGCGTTGGCGCTGTGGAGGCGGCGAGAAAACTCAGTAAAGTAATCGCCAGAAACCACAGGCCGGATCGATTGGAAGCAAGGCTGGTCATGGGCACACTCCGCAAAAGCTAATTTTTTGCTTTTGCGGAGTGTGCTACTGCCTCGCGCTTAAAGCAAATTCTTTGTGTTAAGGTCTGCGCCATGGCTATTAAAGAAGGTTTACGCCCCGGCGGCCGCAGTGCCCGGGTGCAAGATGCAATTCATTCGGCAGTCCGTGCGCTCCTGCAAGAACAGGAGCGCTCGAGCGTGACCGTCCCGCAGATCGCCGCGCGTGCAGGCGTTACACCGTCGACGATTTACCGGCGCTGGGGTGACCTGTCGGCATTGTTGGCCGACGTCGCCCTCGCCCGCATGCGTCCGGACAGCGAACCGGCGCAAACCGGCAGCTTGCGCAGTGATATTCGTGCGTGGGCTGAGCAGTATCTCGATGAGATGAGTTCGGAGCCTGGGCGCAATATGATGCGCGACGTGCAGGCCAGTGCTACGCCGGGCTATTGCGTGACGATCATTGGCGCGCAGTTGCAGACGATCATTGAGCGGCATCCGGATGAAGTGGCTCCGAGTGTTGATCGGCTGATCAATCTGGTGGTCGCACCGGTGGTGTTCCGGATTCTGTTTTCGGCGGCGGCGCTGGAGGTGGATGAACTGCATCGGCTGATTGATATTGCGTTGCGTCAGGACTGACACCGATATTCATGTAGGAGCTGCGGCACGCTGCGATCTTTTGAACTTGATTTGAAAAGTCAAAAGATCGCAGCCTCGTTTCACTCGACAGCTCCTACAGGGTTTGATGCCTGGCAATGTCAACGCACAACCCCACCCATTCAAACCTGCGACACCCCACCACGCCACGACCTTGGTCGACACTGACTAACCGCCCCGCGCATGCGAGACTGTCCGCCCGGGCAGGATTGCCGGGGAGTCTTTTGTCGGGAGTGTTGCATGTCGCTGTCCACCGGGCTGATCGCCGCCGTCGCCCTGGCCTATATGGCCATCATGTTCGCCATCGCCTTCTACGGCGACCGCCGCAGCGCGCCGTTGCCGCCGCGCGTGCGTGCCTGGGTGTACAGCCTGTCGCTGGCGGTTTATTGCACCAGTTGGACGTTCTTCGGCGCTGTCGGTCAAGCCGCCGAGCAATTGTGGTCATTCCTGCCGATTTACCTCGGGCCAATCCTGCTTCTGGTCGGCGCGCCGTGGGTCCTGCAGAAAATGGTGATGATCAGCAAACAGGAGAACATCACCTCCATCGCTGACTTTATCGCCGCGCGCTACGGCAAATCGCAATCGCTGGCGGTGGTCGTGGCGCTGATCTGTCTGGTCGGCGTCCTCCCCTACATCGCCCTGCAACTCAAAGGCATCGTCCTCGGCGTGAACCTGCTGATCGGCGCCGGTGCCGACGCCATGGGCACTCGCGCCCAGGACACCGCGCTGATCGTGTCGCTGGTGCTGGCGCTGTTCACCATCGTCTTCGGCACGCGTAACCTCGATGCCACCGAACACCACCGTGGCATGGTGCTGGCGATTGCTTTCGAATCGCTGGTCAAACTGTTCGCCTTTCTCGCCGTCGGCGCTTTCGTCACTTATGGCCTGTATGACGGTTTCGATGACCTGTTCAACCAGGCCATGCTCGCCCCGCGTCTCGAGGAATACTGGAAAGAAACCATCAACTGGCCGTCGATGGTGGTGCAGACCGGCGTGGCAATGATGGCGATCATCTGCCTGCCCCGGCAGTTCCACGTCACCGTGGTTGAGAACATCGACCCGCAAGATCTGCGCCTGGCCAAATGGGTATTTCCGGCCTATCTGGCCTTGGCCGCGCTGTTTGTCGTGCCGATCGCGCTCGCTGGTCAGATGCTGTTGCCACGCGATGTGCTGCCCGACTCCTTCGTGATCAGCCTGCCACTGGCGCAGGCCCATCCGGCGCTGGCCATGCTGGCGTTTATCGGTGGCGCGTCGGCGGCGACCGGCATGGTGATTGTCGCCAGTGTGGCGTTGTCGACCATGGTCTCCAACGACATGCTGTTGCCGTGGCTGCTGCGGCGCAATAACGCCGAGCGCCCGTTCGAAGTGTTCCGCCAATGGATGCTCTCGGTACGCCGCGTCAGCATCGTCGTGATTCTGTTGCTGGCCTACGTCAGCTATCGCTTGCTCGGCTCGACCGCAAGCCTGGCGACCATCGGCCAGATCGCGTTCGCCGCCGTGACTCAACTGGCGCCCGCCATGCTCGGTGCGCTGTACTGGAAACAGGCCAACCGGCGCGGCGTTTTCGCCGGTTTGGCCGCCGGTACTTTCCTGTGGTTCTACACCTTGATCCTGCCGATCGCCGCGCACAGCCTTGGCTGGTCGTTAAGCAGTTTTCCAGGGCTGGCGTGGTTGCACAGCAATCCGCTGAACCTGCCGATTACCCCGCTGACCCAAGGCGTAGTGCTGTCGCTGGCCGGCAACTTCACTCTGTTCGCCTGGGTTTCGGTGCTGTCGCGTACCCGCGTATCGGAACACTGGCAGGCCGGACGTTTCATCGGTCAGGAGATCAGTGCGCGACCGAGCGCACGCTCAATGCTGGCGGTGCAAATCGACGACTTGCTGCAATTGGCCGCGCGTTTTGTCGGTGAGGAACGTGCGCGCCAGAGCTTCATTCGCTTCGCCTATCGCCAGGGCAAAGGCTTCAACCCCAACCAGAATGCCGACGGCGAGTGGATCGCCCATACCGAGCGCTTGCTGGCCGGTGTACTCGGCGCTTCGTCGACGCGCGCAGTGGTAAAAGCCGCCATCGAAGGTCGGGAAATGCAGTTGGAGGACGTCGTGCGCATCGCCGACGAAGCCTCCGAGGTGCTGCAGTTCAACCGTGCCTTGCTGCAGGGTGCGATCGAGAACATCACGCAAGGCATCAGCGTGGTCGACCAGTCACTGAAACTGGTGGCCTGGAACCGTCGTTATCTGGAGCTGTTCAACTACCCCGACGGCTTGATCAGCGTCGGTCGGCCGATTGCCGACATCATTCGCTACAACGCCGAGCGCGGCCTGTGCGGCCCCGGCGAAGCGGAAGTCCATGTTGCCCGCCGCTTGCACTGGATGCGTCAGGGCCGCGCGCATACCTCTGAACGGCTGTTCCCCAACGGCCGGGTGATCGAACTGATCGGCAACCCGATGCCGGGGGGCGGTTTCGTCATGAGTTTCACCGACATCACCGCGTTCCGCGAAGCCGAGCAGGCACTGACCGAAGCCAATGAAGGGCTGGAACAACGGGTCAGCGAACGCACCCAGGAGCTGTCGCAACTCAATGTCGCGCTGACTGAAGCCAAAGGCACCGCCGAAGCCGCCAACCAGTCGAAAACCCGCTTTCTCGCGGCGGTCAGCCATGACTTGATGCAACCGCTGAACGCCGCTCGGCTGTTCTCCGCCGCCCTCTCCCATCAGGACGACGGCTTGAGCAGCGAGGCGCAGAAACTGGTGCAGCACCTCGACAGCTCACTGCGTTCGGCCGAGGACCTGATCAGCGATCTGCTGGATATTTCTCGTCTGGAAAACGGCAAGATCAACCCGGACCGCAAGGCGTTTGCGGTCAATGAACTGTTTGACACGCTCGGCGCGGAATTCAAGGCACTGGCGCAGGAACAGGGTTTGAAGTTCCGGGTGCGCGGCAGCCATCTGCGTATCGACAGCGACATCAAATTGCTGCGGCGCATTTTGCAGAACTTCCTGACTAACGCTTTCCGCTACGCCAAAGGCCCGGTGCTGCTGGGCGTGCGGCGGCGCGGCGGCGAATTGTGTCTGGAGGTGTGGGATCGCGGGCCAGGGATCCCGGAAGATAAACAGCAAGTGATTTTCGAAGAGTTCAAACGCCTCGACAGTCATCAGACCCGCGCTGAAAAAGGCCTCGGCCTGGGTTTGGCAATCGCCGATGGTTTGTGCCGGGTACTCGGTCACACCTTGCGGGTGCGCTCGTGGCCGGGTCGCGGCAGTGTGTTCAGCGTCAGCGTGCCGCTTGCCCGCTCGCAGGCCCAACCGGCAAGCGCTGCAGCCGAAATGAATGGCAGGTTGCCAAGCGGCGCGCGGGTGCTATGCATCGACAATGAAGACAGCATTCTGATCGGCATGAACAGCCTGCTCAGTCGCTGGGGCTGTCAGGTGTGGACAGCGCGCAATCGCGAAGAATGTGCTGCGCTGTTAAATGACGGCGTGCGGCCGCAACTGGCGTTGGTCGACTATCACCTCGACCACGGCGATACCGGCACTGAGCTGATGGCGTGGTTGCGCACGAGCCTGGGTGAGCCGGTGCCGGGGGTAGTGATCAGCGCTGACGGGCGACCGGAGATGGTCGCCCAGGTGCATGCGGCGGGGCTGGATTATCTGCCCAAACCGGTGAAGCCGGCGGCGTTGCGGGCGTTGTTGAGTCGGTACTTGCCGCTTTAGAAGCAAAAGATCGCAGCCTCCGGCAGCTCCTACATTGGTATGGCGTACATCCTGTAGGAGCTGCCGGAGGCTGCGATCTTTTGATCTTTATTCAGGAAGTTCGACGAGACCATCGACATCGGTCATCGCCCGCTCCAGCAAATCCGCCGGCAAGCTCTTGCTCGCCCGGGCGCCGAGCAATTTCAGCTGCTCACTGCGACTGACCAGATTACCGCGCCCTTCTGTCAGCTTGTTGCGCGCTGAGCTGTAGGCTTTGTCCAGTTGCTGCAGGCGGTTGCCGACCTCGTCAAGATCCTGAATGAACAGCACGAACTTGTCGTACAGCCACCCGGCGCGTTCGGCGATTTCCCGCGCGTTCTGGCTCTGGCGCTCCTGTTTCCACAGACTGTCGATCACCCGCAAAGTCGCCAGCAACGTCGTCGGGCTGACGATGACGATGTTGCGGTCGAAGGCTTCCTGAAACAGCGATGGCTCAGCCTGCAAAGCTGCCGAAAATGCGGCCTCGATCGGCACGAAGAGCAAAACGAAATCGAGGCTGTGCAGGCCTTCAAGACGTTTGTAATCCTTGCCGGCCAGGCCTTTGACGTGATTGCGCAACGACAATACATGCTGCTTGATCGCGATCTGCCCGAGGGTGTCGTCGTCGGCTGCAACGTATTGCTGATAGGCGGTGAGACTCACCTTGGAGTCCACCACCACTTGCTTGTCGCCCGGCAGATAAATGATCACGTCAGGCTGGAAGCGCTCGCCATCCGGGCCTTTGAGGTTAACTTGGGTCTGATACTCGCGGCCCTTCTCCAGACCGGCGTGTTCGAGCACGCGCTCAAGAATCAGCTCGCCCCAGTTGCCTTGGGTTTTCTGGCCTTTGAGGGCGCGGGTGAGGTTGGTGGCTTCGTCGCTCAGGCGCAGATTGAGCGCCTGCAAACGTTCCAGCTCCTTGGCCAGCGAGAAGCGCTCGCGGGCCTCGGCCTGATAACTTTCTTCCACCCGTTTTTCGAAGGACTGGATGCGCTCCTTGAGCGGATCAAGCAACTGCCCGAGCCGCTGCTGACTGGTCTCGGCAAAGCGCTGCTCGCGCTCATCGAAGATCTTCCCGGCCAGTTCGGCAAACTGCGCACGCAGTTCATCGCGCGAGCCTTGCAGGTCGTTGAGGCGTTGCTGGTGGCTTTCCTGTTGCTCGCGCAGTTCGGCGTTCAGTGAAGCGGCTTGTGCGTCGAGGCGGCGCAGCTCAGCTTCCTTGTTCGCGCGTTCGAGGTTCCAGGCGTGGGAGGCATCGCGGGCGTCATCACGCTCGATCTGCAGCAGCTCGACTTCCCGGCGCAGCGCTGCCAGATCAGCCTGCTTGGCGGCGTTGGCCTGGCCGAGATCGGCAACTTCATCGCGGCTCGCGTCGAGCTGCGCGTTGAGTCCGTCCTGCGTCAGTTGCGCCATGGCCAGTCGCTCTTCGAGCAAGGCGACCTCGGCCTGGCCATTGCTCGCCCGGCGTTGCAGTTGCCAGGCCAGCGCCAGCAGTGGCAATCCCGCCCCCGCAAGCCCCAGCAATACGCTGGTCAAGTCCATCGCTATAGCCACTCCCGCCGATCTTATAAAGCCTGAAGGTTAACCAAGGTGTCAGGTCTTGGACAGCTCAGTCTTCGAGCAGACCGAGTTCCTGTTGCGCACGACGGTCACCGGCGCGAGCGGCCTGGCGCAGCAGATCCTGACCGATGCGACGATCCCGGGCGTTACCGCACTCACGGCACATCAACTGACCGAGGCGGCTTTGCGCAGCCACCACGCCTTCACGCGCCGGTTGTTTGAGCAAACACCCTGCGATGTGTTTGGCATTATGACTGTCGCTCAGGCGCGGGCTGTCGAGCAGCCATTCTGCGACGCGAACAGAAAATCGCTTGGGCGGGGTAACAGGAGAAGGTTGTGAGGTAACAGAGTCTGATACTGAGCGAAACTTCATAAAGCACTGTGGGACGAATCGGAAGGCGCGCCACTCTACTCTCTTTTTCTTACAGGTAAAGTCGAAAAACAACCCGGCACGCCCGTCCTAGAGCAAGCGCTCGGGACAATCCACAGAAGCTGTGGATAACTCAGTGGACAACCGCCCTCCAACCGTCGCAAAGCCTTATGGAATGGGGCTCGCAGTCAAACTGACGATTTTTTCACCAACAAAAAAAAGCGATGTTTTTCATTGACTTAAACTTTCGATGCAGGCAGCCAGTGGAGTCAGGATTGGTATGACAGTGCCGTTACAGCTTGCGCAACTAATGTGCACAAGTACCTGTTACCCGGTTATATCGATGCGCTTTTTCGGGTCGTTTTGCTAACCGGTCTGGGGATAAACCGGTCTGGCACGGGACTTGATGAACAAATCTTCACCGACCGACGGTCACTAGCTGCGCTAAATGCGGGCAATTCATCGCCCCCCCAAAGCAGACTCAATCGGCGTCTGCAATGTTTTTCTACACGAAGTTTGCTTTACCCGTTTCGATCCGTTAGTATCCGCGGCGTTAGTACCAAGCTGAAAGTCAATTCCGGTCGAACACATCCCCACGGTCTGCCTTCTTCCAAGAAGCTCTACCGAAAAAAGCGGGAACGACCCCTCGATGGTTTCCAGGTAAATCTTGCGACAACACAGCCTTCCAATGACGTGAAGGGTGTTGCGAAGAACACTTACTCTGACCGAACCAACCTGCAAATTGATCAGGATCTTCACCCCGGGCCCAGAACCTTTGCCCTCGTTGTGATGCCTGCCCTCCTAAGTACCTACCTGCCAGCCCAAGCGCGCCAACTTAATAGCGCTTCAAACTGGCTGCTTTGTTCCAGTCGGGTTCTTCGTTCGACCAATGGTGGTCGACGTTACTGGAACGTTTTAACGTTGCACGGTTCTTATCCGTGTCATTTGTAGGAACACCTAATAACTATGTCTACTCAAATCCATACTCAGGATGCCATTCGCACCCTAACCAACGCTTTTGCACCAATGAACTGCCTGATCATGGCCGCTCGCAAAGGCTGCTTCAGCTTCACACTGGTCAACGAACACGGTATCGCCCGCCACAGCGAGCGTCTGTACCCCGATCAGTACTCCAGCGCTGAACCGCTGCAGGCCGTGATCGATCGTACCCGTCAGGCACTGGTTGCCTGAGAGCCGAAAAGGCTGCAAAAGCAAAAGCCCCGCACACAATGCGGGGCTTTTTATTGCCTGATGTTTCGCTTTTACCCCTCAGCGGCTAAGTACCATCGGATATAACGGATATTCCCCGCAGCGGGAAATATTTTAAAAACAGTCCTTTACGTCGCGAATATGACACTACACTTCAACTCAAGCGGCATGATCCGCTTGCGGCGAGCCTGAACCGATCCATAGCTGCCAAGCCCCCTTTCAGGACTCGCCATTAATAACAAGAACCGAGGGTGTTATGGGTATCGCTGCCAGCGAACTGTGCCGCTACGTGATCCGTCCTACGCTGATTTATCTGGGACGCCACAGCGCGACCGCCGAATCTCTCCTGCTGGGCATCGCCGCCAGCCAGTCTGCCCTGGGGTCCGCCCTCCATGACCGCCGTGGCCACGGCCTCTACCGTATCGCCGAGCATCGCCACCAGGCCCTTTGGGATGATTATCTGGCGCTCGATCCGGAACGTGCCAGCCTGGTTCGTGGCCTCGCCAGTCAGCATGCCTTCCTGACGGGTCCGCACCTGGAATTGACAGTAAATCTGCGTTACGCCACGGCCATTGCCTGGCTGCTGGTAGAAGAACAAAACCCCACACTCCCCGATTCCAGCGATTTACTGGGAATGGCGCGCATCTGGCGCCAGACCTTCCAACCCCAAGGTCGTCTGCGCGACTTCACTTACGCCTGGCACACCTGTGTTTCAACGGTGAATCAGGTCGCTTGCTGACCGTCTGGTTTCAAAAGATCTGCCAACAGGTCGCGAATCTGGTCGGATTGTCCTACAAAACCGCTCTAAATCAAGGCATACGAGCTATAGCGCTAGGGCGAAAATGTTGGTAATTTTCGCCCCGGTGATCACCAGGAGTTCTAATAATGAAAAAAGTCATGCTCAAAACCACCCTTAGCCTCGCCGTTACCCTTGCCTCCACTCAAATTTTCGCGGCCGGCTTTGCCCTCAACGAACAAAGCATCAGCGGGATGGGGACTGGTTTTGCCGGGCGATCTTCTTCTGCAGACGACGCAAGCACTGTTTATGGCAACCCTGCCGGCATGTCGCGCATCAAGCGCGAACAAGTCACCGGCGGTGTAGCCGTTGTCGATGCTCATACCGATATCAGCAACGCCAGCTCCAGCCCCAACGGCGGCAGCAACAAAGGCGACATGGTGCCCTTCACCGCTGTACCTATGGGCTTCTACGTCAAACCAATTGATGAGCACTGGGCATTCGGCCTGGGCGTGTACGTGCCGTTCGGCCTGATTACCGACTACGAAAAAGGCTTTGCCGGCCGTTACTTCGGCAGCAAGTCCGAAGTACAAGTGATCACATTCCAGCCAACTGTCAGCTACGCCTTCAACGACAAGGTATCGATCGGTTTCGGTCCGACCATCAACCGCATCGACGGCTCGCTGGAGTCCAATCTGTCGATTTCTCCGGCGTTCCCGGACGGCAAGGTCAAGATCAAGGGTGACGACACCGCGCTGGGCTACAACGTCGGCGTGCTGGTACAAGCCACTGATACCACGCGCCTGGGTCTGACTTACCACTCGAAAGTCGACTACAAGCTCGAAGGCAACACCAAGGTCAACTACGGTGTGCTCGGCGCAATCGGTCTGGGCGCCAACCAGAAATACGACGCTTCGCTGAAGATCACCACGCCTGAATCCATCGACTTCTCGGTCACCCAGGCAATCAACGATCGCTGGAACGTCTATGCCGGTACCACCTGGACCCGTTGGAGCCAGCTGGAAAAAATCACCGTCAAGAACTCCGGGGTACAGCCGCTGCTGGCCGGTCAGTTCGGTTCGATCAACGAAGACCAGAACTGGCATGACTCCTGGGCCTACGCCGTGGGTACGTCGTATCAGTTGAACAAGGAATGGGTATTGCGTACCGGCCTGACGTTCGACCAGTCGCCGACCAATAACGAAGACCGTTCGCCACGTATTCCGACTGGCGACCGCACCATCTTCAGTATCGGTGCCGGCTGGAGCCCGACCGACGACCTGACCATCGATGTCGCCTACTCGTACCTGAAGGAAGAGTCGGTCAAGATCCGCAACGAAAACAACCGTGGTCAGACCTACGATGCCAAGTATGAAAACTCGGCAAACGGTTTCGGTGTCGGCGCTACTTACCGCTTCTGATGCTGCACGGCGAGGCTAACCCCTCGCCTACAAAAAAGCCCCGCTCTCTTTGCAGAGGCGGGGCTTTTTTGATGCCTTGATTTTGCTCACCACCACAACACACTTCCCGCGTGGGGGCGAGCCTGCTCGCGAAGGCGGTGTATCAACCAATACACCTGTCGACTGGCAGATCGCTTTCGCGAGCAGGCTCGCTCCCACAAAAAAACAGCGCTATGGCTTCAGCGGTTTCGAGGCGATAGCCTTCTCGATCGCGGCGATAAACTCCGGATCATCCGGCTTGGTCAGACTGGAAAAATTGGCGATCACCTTGCCTTGGCGATCGACCACATATTTATAGAAATTCCATTTCGGTGCACTGCTCTGTGCCGCCAATATCTGGAACAGATGCGTAGCGTCATCACCACGAACCTTCTGCGGCTCGGTCATATTGAACGTCACGCCATAGTTGGCGTAGCAGACCTTGGCAGTCTCGGCGCTGTCCTTGGACTCCTGTTTGAAATCGTTGGAAGGCACCCCGAGCATTTGCAAACCTTGCCCTTCGTAGCGTTTATGCAGCGCCTCAAGGCCTTCGAACTGCGGCGCAAAACCGCAGAAGCTCGCCGTATTGACCACCACCAGTGGCTTGTCGGCGTATTGCTTGCACAGATCAATGGATTCCTTGGCTCGCAACTTGGGCAGTGAGCCTTGCAGCAATTCGGGACAGTCGGCGGCCTGGGCCAGACCAGTCAACGCCATCAGCAACGCGGGAACAGCACACCAGCGCATCAGCATGTCGAGCATCCTTGAGCAGTCGTTCAGGATTCGACGTTACTCGTCATGCCCGCTTCTAGCAAATGCTCATGCCCAACTGCATCAAGGCCAGGCCGCCCTGCTGCCAGCCCCACCACACCAGCGCCAGCACAGCGGCGCCGAGTGCAGTGATGGCCAATCGTCGCCAGAATCGGCTCATGCGGCGCTCGCTGCGGCTTGCAGGCGTGCGACCGGACGCTCGCGCACCGGCCAGTTCAGCGCGGCTGCCAGCAGGCTCAGCAGAACCGCCACTTGCCAGATCAAGTCATAACTCCCGGTTCGGTCATACACCACCCCGCCTAGCCAGCCGCCAAGGAACGATCCCAACTGATGGAAGAGGAACACGATGCCACCGAGCATGGAAAGGTTTCGCACCCCGAACAAGGTCGCCACCGTACCGTTGGTCAACGGCACCGTCGACAGCCACAGGAAACCCATGGCCATGCCAAACAGGTACGCCGACGTGGTCGTCACCGGCAGCCACAGGAACAACACGATCACCACTGCGCGCAGCAGATACAACGCGGTGAGCAAGCGCGGCTTGGACATGCGTCCGCCGAGCCAGCCGGCGGTGTAGGTGCCGAAGATATTGAACAGCCCGATCAACGCCAGCACCGTGGTGCCGACACTGGCCGGCAGATGCTGATCGACCAGATAGGCCGGCAAGTGCACACCGATGAACACCACCTGAAAACCGCAAACGAAAAAACCAAACGCCAGCAGCCAGAACCCGGAATGCGAGCAGGCTTCGCGCAACGCTTCGGACAGGGTTTGTTCATGGCCAAGCACCGGCAGCGGCTTGTCCTTGAGCATGCTCACCAGCGGCACGATCAGCGCCACCAGCAAGCCCAATACCAACAACGCCGCCGACCAGCCGAGCCAGCCAATCAAGCCGAGGGTACCCGGCAACATAGCGAACTGGCCGAAAGAGCCGGCGGCGCTGGCAATGCCCATGCCCATGCTGCGTTTTTCCGGCGGCACCGCGCGGCCGACGACGCCGAGGATCACCGAAAACGAGGTGCCGGACAGACCAATGCCGATCAGCAGGCCAGCGCTCAGTGATAGCGTCACCGCCGAATCAGACAGGCCCATGCACACCAGACCCACCGCGTAGAGCACCCCACCGACGAGCACCACTTTTGCCGCGCCGAAGCGGTCAGCCAATGCACCGGTAAACGGTTGCGCCAGGCCCCAGATCAAATTCTGCAAGGCAATGGCGAAGGCGAACACCTCTCTTCCCCAGCCGAACTGAGCGCTCATCGGTGACAGAAACAACCCGAAGCCGTGCCGCACGCCCAATGACAACGCCAGGATCAGCGCACTCCCCAGCAACACCCAACCGCACGTACGCCACATCGATGTCATTGTTATTCTCCGCTTGCGGGTATATACCCGCTTGAGTTTGGAAAAAACCGGCCTCAGGCCAGTTCATCCAGCAATCTGAGCAAGGTTTCACGCTTCTCGGCGCCCAGTCGGTCGATCAACCGCTGCTGCGCTGCTTCCCAGGCCGGCAGTGCCGCTGCCAGGCGTTGCACGCCGGTCTCGGTGAGTTTGACGATGCGGTTGCGCATGTCCTCGCCTTCGGCCAGCGCCACCAGCCCCTCGCCTTCCAATACCCGCAGATTGCGCCCGAGGGTGCTGCGGTCCAGACCCATCGCCTCGGCGAGTTCGGAAATGCTCGGTTGATCCAGACGCTGCAGATTGCACAGCAAAGAATACTGGGCAACGTTGATCCCGAAGCCGTCGAGAGCGCCGTCGTAATGCCTGCTGACGCCACGAGCGGCGCGACGCAGGTTGGTGCACAAACACTGAGAAGGAAGCATGATGCGTGTATATACCCGCGACTATGTTAAATCAAGTTACAGATGAGTTTACCCATAACATTTGTGGCGCCTGACACACCGCTATCGCGAGCAGGCTCACTCCTACATTTGCAATGCGATCCCCCTGTGGGAGCGAGCCTGCTCGCGAAGAGGCCAGCACAGACAATCCAAAACTGTCAGATCAAAACCAATCCAACCAACACCACCATCTCCAGCAATTCCAGCAACGCCCCCGCCGTATCGCCCGTCGCCCCGCCCAACCGCCGCATCATTACCTGCCGCAACCAGACAAACACACCGACAGCGATCATCAGCGCAACGACGGCACTGAATCCGGCAATCAGCACGCAGACTAATGCACTCAAGCCCAGCACCCACCATCCGGCCTTGCGCGGCAGATGATCAGCCAACGCCTGCCCCAACCCGCCCGCACGCACATACGGCGTCGTCAGAAACAACCCCAACAGCGCCGCCCGCCCGAGCAGCGGCACAATGATCAACGCCAGCCCATGCCCTTGCTCGATCAACGCCAGCAGTGCAGCAAACTTGAGCAGCAACACCAACACCAGCGTCACTACCGCAATCGGCCCGCTGCGCGGGTCCTTCATGATTGTCAGCGTACGCTCGCGATCACCAAAGCCGCCGAGCCAGGCATCGGCGCTGTCAGCCAGACCATCCAGATGAAGTGCGCCGCTGAGCACCACCCAAACCGTCAACAGCAATGCCGCATGCAGCAACAACGGCGCGCCGCTCAAGGCGAGATTCAGCGCCCACAGGATCACGCCGAACAGCAATCCCACCAGCGGATAAAACAGCAACGACCGCCCAAGTTGCTCCGGCTCGGGCATCCCCGGCAGGCGAATCGGCAGGCTGCTGAGAAATTGCAGGGCGATCCACAGCGGCAACATGTCAGTGACCTTCCTTGAGTGAACCGTCAACCTCGACCGTCAGCGCAAACATTGCGCCATGCCCGACCTCGACATTGAGCAGTTGTTCGCGTGGCAGCCCTCGCGCTTGCGCCAACAGCAGACGCATCACGCCGCCATGACTGATCAGCAAAATCCGCTCACCGGCGTACGCAGTGTGCAGGCGCGCAACCGCTGCCAACACTCGCGAGGAAAACGCGCTGACCGGCTCACCTTGCGGTGGAGTAAAGGAATACGGATCAGCCCAGAACAGCCCCAAGGCCTCGGCGTCCGTTTCCATCAACGCCGCTGCGCTCTGCCCTTCCCATGCACCGAAATGCAGCTCCTGCAGATCCTGGTCCAGCTGCACCGGAAGACTCAGCTGTTCGCCCAGTTCGGCGGCGAAGCGCGCACAACGCTGCAATGGCGAACTGATAATCCGCTGCCACGGCCCGCCTTCGACTACCGCCGCACGCATCTGCGCCCAACCCCGTTCGGTCAGCGCATCGTCGAGGCTGCCGCGCAAACCACCGCCGAGTTCAGTTTCACCATGACGCATCAGATCCAGCTGCAGCGTCATGCCGGACGATCCGCCACCGCCGCTTCGGCGAAGGTCGCCATCTGCCCGTGCAGATCGCAAGCAAGACGCAACAACGGCACCGCCAACGCGGCGCCACTGCCCTCACCCAGACGCAGACCGAGTTCCAGCAACGGCTCAGCTTTCAGCGTTTCCAGCACATGGCGATGGCCCGGCTCGGCGCCCCGGTGACCGAACAACAACCACTCGCGGCAGTCCGGATTCAAGCGCACCGCAACCAGCGCAGCGACCGTGCAGATAAAGCCGTCGACCAATACTGCAACGCCTTCTTGAGCCGCCGCCAGATACGCGCCGACCAGCGCCGCAATTTCAAAACCACCAAGATTGAACAGGGTCTGCAAGGCATCGCCACGTTGCGCGACGTGCAACGCCAATGCGCGCTCGATCACTTGCGCTTTATGGCTGACACCTTCGGCATTCAGCCCGGTGCCGGGACCGGTCAGATGTGCCACCGGGCAATCGAGCAAGGCACAGGCCAAGGCGCTGGCGGCGGTGGTGTTGCCGATGCCCATTTCGCCACCGATGAACAACTGTGCGCCTGCGGCTTTCGCCCGCAACAGACTGTCGCGACCGGCCTGCAATGCCAGCTCGCCTTGAGCCTGAGTCATCGCCGAGCCCCGCACGAAGTTGGCCGTGCCCGGGCCGATATTCAAGTGGCGCACACCCGCCAGGTTCAGCGCTGGATTCACCGTGCCCAGATCAACCACTTCCAGCTGCGCACCGAGCTGCCGCGCCAACACACTGATCGCCGCACCGCCGCTGACAAAGTTGAGCAGCATCTGCCCGGTGACTTCCTGCGGGAACGCCGAAACACCTTCAGCGACCACGCCGTGATCACCGGCAAAAATCGCAATCCAGACCTGCGCCAGCGTCGGTTTGACCTGGCCTTGCAGACCGGCCAGTTGCACCGCAACCGATTCCAGACGTCCCAGCGAACCTGCCGGTTTGGTCAATTGCTGCTGCCGCGCCGTCGCTTGTTCAACGACGTCCAGATCGACCGGTTTACACGGGTTCAGCCACCAGGTTTGAGTCATAACGCAGGTCCTTTCAGAGTCAGGGGCAGGCCGGCGACAGTCAGGACAACACGCTGACAGCGCTCAGCCAGAGCTTGATGCAGCCAACCGGCTTCATCGACGTAGCGGCGAGTCAATTCGCCCAGCGGCACGACACCCATTCCGGTCTCGTTGCTGACAAAAATGATTTCCCCCGGCAGCAAGGCCAGGCAGTCGAGCAGGGCTTCGCGCTCGGCGGCGAGACGTTCGGCGTCATTGAGCATCAGCAAGTTGGTCAGCCACAGGGTCAGGCAATCGACCAGCAGGCAACGCTCGGTGCTGGCGGATTCGCGCAGGACGCGGGCCAATTCGAGCGGCTCTTCGATCAGCGCCCATTCGACGGGACGGCGCGCGCGGTGGTGGGCGACACGGTCGCTCATCTCACCATCGAGGGGTTGGCTGGTGGCGATATAGGTCACCGCCAGGCCGCTATCGCTGGCGAGTTTTTCGGCCAGACGACTTTTGCCGGAGCGGGCGCCGCCGAGGATCAGTTGGAGCATGGTTTTATCCACAGAATTATGGGTTGAGGCAACTGGCCCCTTCGCGAGCAAGCTCGCTCCCACAGGGTTATGAGTTGTACTCAAAATGTATGGTTAACCGCATTCACTGTGGGAGCGAGCTTGCTCGCGAAGAGGCCAGCACAAGCACCTTAAATCCCACAGAGCTGACGCAACAAGCCGGTATCCAGATGCTTCTCCACCAGATCCGCCAAGCGCTCGATATCACGCTCGCGCAAGCCGTGATAATCCACCTGCTGCACATCGTTCAACCCGGACCAGCGCAGCAACGCTGCACTCGCCGTCGGCGATTCAAACAAGCCATGTAGATACGTGCCGAACACCTGCCCGTCAGCGCTCTGCGCACCGTCGCAACGGCCGTCATCAAGATGCACCGCTGCGTTCTCCAGCGCCGCTCCCGTGGTCACGCCCGCATGAATTTCATAGCCACTGACTTCGGCATTTTCCAGCGCCAGCCACCCACGCACATTGCGCAATTGCTTCTCGGCTTCAAGCGTGGTGTCGAACGCCAGCAAGCCCAAACCAGCACTCGTACCCGGCGCACCTTCAAGGCCGAGCGGATCATGCACCTGCTCACCGAGCATCTGCAGACCACCGCAAATCCCCAGCACCTTGCCGCCGTAACGCAAATGTCGATTGATCGCGGTATCCCAGCCATTGGCACGTAAATAAGCCAGATCACTGCGCACACTTTTCGAACCCGGCAGGATGATCAGATCGGCAGCAGGAATCGCCTGCCCCGGGCCGACGAATTGCAGATCGACCTGCGGATGCAGACGCAGCGGATCGAAATCGGTGTGGTTGCTGATGCGCGGCAGCACCGGCACCACCACTTTCAGCACCTGCTCAGCCTTGTCGGTCTGGCGCTGATCGATGCCGTCCTCGGCCTCCAGATGCAGATCCATCACGTAGGGCAACACGCCGACCACCGGTTTGCCGGTGCGCTGTTCCAGCCAGTCAAGGCCCGGTTGCAGCAAAGCGATGTCGCCGCGAAAACGGTTGATGATGAAACCTTTGACCCGTGCCTGTTCGCTCGGCGACAGCAGCTCAAGGGTGCCAACCAGATGAGCAAAAACCCCGCCGCGATTGATGTCGGCGATTAGCAACACCGGGCAATCCACCGCTTCGGCAAAACCCATGTTGGCGATATCACCGGCACGCAGATTGATCTCCGCCGGCGAGCCCGCGCCTTCGACCATCACCAGCGGATACGCGGCACTGAGTCGGTCATGCGAGGCCAGCACGGCTTGCATCGCGATGGCTTTGTAGTCGTGGTAGGCAACCGCGTTCATCGTGGTGACGGCACGACCATGGATGATCACTTGCGCGCCAGTGTCGCTGTTCGGCTTGAGCAGCACCGGGTTCATGTCGGTGTGCGGTTCGAGATGAGCGGCTTGCGCCTGCACCGCTTGCGCGCGACCAATCTCACCGCCATCAGCGGTCACGGCACTGTTGAGCGCCATGTTCTGCGGCTTGAACGGTACGACCGCAACGCCCTGACGAGTTGCCCAGCGGCACAACGCCGTCACCAGTGTGCTTTTGCCGGCGTCGGAAGTGGTGCCTTGCACCATCAGGGTGGTCATGGGTGGTCCTTGGTGAAGGCTATCAAAGCCTGTTCGAGGCGCGTCTCTTCAGTCGCATCGGCGGGCAGACCAAAACGCAGACTGCTGTTGTGGGTGAAAATGCGCAGGAGGATGCCGCGACGGGCCATGAATGCGTGCAGCGTTTCGGCATGCTCGGTGATCAGCCACTGGAACAGCGCGCAACCGCCCTGGGGCTTGAAGCCGTAGCGCTCAAGCAGCGTTGCCAATCGTTCGCTGGCCTCATCGCTGCGAATGCGTTGGCGGGTGTGACCTTCGGTGTCTTGCAGGCACGCCTGGCCAAGCACTCGGGTTGGCCCGCTCACCGCCCAAGGCCCGACCTGTTCGGCGAGCAGTTTGAGCAACTTGCGCTCGGCCAGGACAAAGCCCAGACGCACCCCGGCCAGACCGAAAAACTTGCCGAACGAACGCAACACGATCAGCCCGACTTGATGCGCATGCGGGGCCAGGCTCAACTGCGGCGTGTTGTCCATGAAGGCTTCATCGACCACCAGCCAGCCACCACGCCGGGCGAGCCGCGCGTGCCAGTCGAGCAATCGTGCCGGGGTCAGGCTCAAGCCGGTCGGATTGTTCGGGTTGACCACCACCAGCACGTCGAGGCTGTCGAGAAAGAATTCGACTTCCTGCTCCAGCACTTCGCGCACGATGTAACCACTGCGCCGCCACGCTTCGGCGTGTTCGGCATAACACGGCGACAACACGCCGACCTTGCCGGCCCGGCGCAAACGCGGCAGCAACTGGATGGCCATCTGCGAACCGGCCACCGGCAGCACTTGCGCGGCACCGTAGTAATCGCACGCGGCTTGCTCCAGACCGTCATCGGTTTCCGGCAAGCGCGCCCAGGCGCGCAGCGGGATTTCCGGGATCGGAAATGGCCAAGGCGCGAGGCCGCTGGACAGGTCGAGCCAGTCCGCCTCGGCAATACCGTAATCGTGTGCAGCCTTGCGCAGCCGGCCACCGTGCTCAAGCATAGAATTCAGCTCCCACGCAGAGAATCAGCAGCCATAACCATACCCCGCGCTGGACCAATTGCCAGCCACGGTCGATGGAATCGGCATCCGCTGGAGCGCCTTCGCCGAGTTGCGGACGGTCGTGAAGTTCGCCGTGATAGATCGCCGGGCCGCCCAGCTCCACGCCCAAGGCACCGGCCCCGGCAGCCATCACCGGGCCAGCGTTGGGGCTGTCCCACTTCGGCGCCTGCGCGCGCCAGCACTTCAGCGCGAGTCGGGTTTTACCCAGCAGCGCGTAGGTCAATGCCACCAGACGCGCAGGAATGTAGTTCAACACGTCGTCGATTTTTGCTGCTGCCCAACCGAAACGCTCAAAGCGTTCGTTGCGATAGCCCCACATCGCATCGAGCGTGTTGCTCAAGCGATAGAGGACCACGCCCGGCGCACCCGCCACGACAAACCAGAACAGCGCGGCAAACACCGCATCGCTGCCGTTTTCCAGCACCGACTCGGTGGCGGCGCGGGCGACGGCGGTGCTGTCGAGTTCATCGGTCTGGCGGCTGACCAGATAGCCGACACGCTTGCGCGCCTCGTCCAGATCATCCGCGCGCAACGCGGCGGCGACCGGCGCGACATGTTCACCGAGGCTGCGCATGCCGAGGGCGCAATACAGCGCGAGAATCTCGACGACCCAGCCCACGTATGGCGCCCAGGAAAACGCCGTGGCGAGCAAGGTCAGCGGCAGCACCGCGATCACCCACGCAGTGACCCCATGGCTGCGCCAACCCCGGCCACCAGCGTTGAAGCGTTGCTCGATGCGCCCGGCGAAATTGCCGAACGCCACCAGCGGATGCCAGCGTTTCGGTTCACCCAACAGCGCATCCAGCGCCACTGCGGCGACACTCAACAACGCCACACTCATTGACTCACTCCCCAATAATTTTCGTACAGCAGCTCATTGAGCGGACGCGCCTGCGCCCACCCTTCGAGTACCAGCATCGGCGCCGGATAGAATTCCTTGACCGGCCCCAGACATAAAACCGCCAGCGGCTTGGCACCTTCGGGCAACTTCAGCAAATCGGCGAGCGCCTGCGGCTCGAATAATGAGACCCAGCCCATGCCGAGGCCTTCGGCGCGCGAGGCCAGCCATAGATTCTGGATCGCGCAGGACAGCGAGGCCATGTCCATTTCCGGCAATGTACGGCGACCGAAAATGTGCTTTTCGCGATCATCCATCAACGCGGCGACCAGCACTTCGGCGCAATCATTGATGCCTTCGACCTTGAGCTTCATGAACTCGTCACTGCGCTCGCCGAGGGCTTCGGCTGTGCGGATGCGTTCTTCTTCCACTAGATTCTGGATCTGCCCGCGCAGGCTGCGGTCGCTGATGCGGATGAAGCGCCAGGGCTGCATCAGGCCGACGCTTGGGGCCTGGTGGGCGGCTTCCAGTAGTCGGCGCAACAGCTCCGGCTCGACGCTGCCGCCGGTGAAGTGGCGCATGTCGCGGCGTTCGGCGATGGCTCTATAAACCGCTTCGCGCTCGGCTTCGGAGAATGTGTTGTCGGTCATGGCCTGCTCGCGAAGGCGCCTTCGGAATCAGGCGCAAACAGTGCAGCGACAGCCGCAGGATTCGACGGAAAATAAAAGTGCACATAAGAAGCCGTCATCCGCCCCTCACGATAAACCGCCTCGGCGCCACGCCCACCATTCGGGCTCAAACCCCGCGCAATCGGCGCCAGTTCGGTGGTGGTCAGCGAATGATGATAAGTGTGCCCGCGCAACGAACCTTCCGGCAGATCCACCGCTTGCAACGCCAACGCCGCCAGACGCTTCTGCATCACCGCATCGCCCTTAAGCAGCCCGACCAATTCAGCGCGGGTACCTTCAACGTCAGTCAACGAATCGAGCAGATACAGCATCCCGCCACACTCGGCGAGCAACGGCTTACCCGCCGCATGATGCGCGCGAATCGCCTCACACATCGCGGTGTTCTGCGACAACGCAACGTGGTGCAGTTCCGGATACCCACCGGGCAAATATAGGCTGTCCGCTTCAGGCAATTGCGTGTCGCGGATCGGCGAGAAGAAACTCAACTCGGCGCCCATCGCCCGCAATAGATCGAGACTCGCGCCGTAGGTAAAAGCAAACGCTTCATCACGGGCGACGGCAATTCGCACATTCTTCAGCAACGGCTCGACAGCGATCACGTCCGGTGCAGCAAACTCCACGGCCGGTGGCAGCGCTACCTCGCAACTGCTGGCCAATGCGTCGGCGGCGGCGTCGAGACGCACATCCAGATCATTCAATTCACTGGCCTGGACCAGGCCGAGATGACGACTTGGCAACTCGATGCCCGTCTCACGGGACAATGCGCCATACCAACGCAGGCCTTCGGTGAGGCTGCCTTCGAGCAATTGCGCATGGCGCAAGGTGCCGACACGGTTGGCCAGCACGCCAGCAAACGGCAAGTCCGGCTGATACCTGGCCAAACCGAGCGCCAACGCACCAAAAGTCTGTGCCATGGCCGTGCCGTCGATCACACCGAGCACCGGCACGCCGAAGTGCCGCGACAGATCGGCGCTGGAAGGCGTGCCGTCGAACAGGCCCATCACGCCTTCGATCAGAATCAGATCCGCCTCATTGGCGGCTTCCCACAACAGACGACGACTTTCCTGCTCGCCGACCATCCACATGTCCAGTTGATACACCGGCGCACCGCTGGCGCGCTCGAGAATCATCGGATCAAGGAAGTCCGGGCCGCATTTGAACACGCGCACTTTGCGCCCCTGATTGCGATGCAAACGGGCGAGCGCGGCGGTGACGGTGGTCTTGCCCTGACCGGAGGCCGGCGCGGCGATGAGCACCGCCGGGCAGTGACGTGGTTGATTCAAAGTTCGACGCCTTTCTGCGCTTTGATGCCGGCCTGGAAAGCGTGTTTGAGCATGCCCATTTCGGTGACCGTGTCGCCCATCTCGATCATTTCCGGCTTGGCCGCGCGACCGGTGACGATCACATGCTGCATCGGCGGACGCGCCTGCAAATCGCTGAGCACCTGATCAAGATCGAGGTAGCCGTGCTTGAGGGCGATGTTCAATTCGTCGAGCACCACCAGACCGATCGACGGATCACGCAGCAATTCACGGGACACGGCCCACGCGGCTTCGGCGGCGGCGATGTCGCGCTGACGATCCTGGGTTTCCCAAGTGAAGCCCTCGCCCATCACGTGAAAGCGCACTTGCTCGGGGAAGCGCCGGAAGAACAACTCTTCGCCGGTGCTGTTGCGGCCCTTGATGAACTGCACCACACCGCACTGCATGCCGTGGCCCATGGCGCGGGCGAGCATGCCGAACGCCGAGCTGCTTTTGCCTTTGCCATTGCCGGTGAGCACCAGCACCAGGCCGCACTCGTCGGGCGAGTTGGCAATGCGTTCGTCGATCACGGCTTTTTTGCGCTGCATACGCGCCAGATGGCGTTCGTCGCGCTCGGGGGAATCAGTCATGGGGGAGCTCTCCGTTGAGGCTGGATAACGGCGGGCAGGCACAAGAATAGACGGCAAAAAGCCTGGCATCGCCCACCGTGATGCCGCTGGATGGATCAGGCCGGTCTCCGGGCTCATGAGCGGCGCATGCCTGACTGCGCGCCTTCCCGCTTCTTTCGAGGCAGTGGCTCAAGGCGCAGTTTTCACTCATTTACCGTTGCGGGGGCAGCGCCGGGATCGTGGTGGTTCTTCGTGCGAAGACAACCCTCACCGGCTTCCCTGTTTCACTCTGTCGACGCAGGTCACAGAGCACCTGAAACAAGCCGCGAAGGTTAGAGGGTTGGGGGTGGAGCGTCAATTAAAGAGGCGGCCATCGGGCGAATAACTGCCGCCGATCACTTATCTGCCGCCAATCTTGTGCCACACTGATACAAATGATATCAAAGAGCCATGCTTTTCTCGAAAAGCCCACTACAACAATAAAGGATGATGACGATGCAAGGCATGATCATCAGCAACCCGCGCCTGGAATTCCTGCGCCCGGTGCTTGAACGCTGGTTTGACTGTATCGACCGCTACAACGCCGTGCGCGGCGACAGCGACACCCCTTACTGGCATGACGAGAAAGCCAATCTCGGAGTGCTCTCGGCCGCAGCCTGGATGGCTGAGCTGGTCACTTTGAACGACACTGCCACGCGCAAGCAGAACGAAGAAGGCGAGCGCAATGCCCGCGCCGATCTGTTTCTCGCCGGTGCCGAAGACCGCGCCTTTATCCAGGCCACTCAGCGCTGGCCAAAGGTTACCAACCTGAATCTGACTCAAGCCCTGCTGGACATCACCAACGACGCCAAACGCATCAGCTATGCCAGCGACCTCAAGCTCGGCTGCCTGTTTGTCGCGCCGCAGAAAGCCCAGCACAGCGCCAGCCCCGAAGAACTGCAAGACATGGTCGACGACCTGCAAAAGGAACACACCTGCGCGGTCGCCTGGTATTTCCCCTACGCCTACCGCAAATTGCGCAGCGAAGCGGGCAACTATCACCCGGGCATCGCCGTGCTGTTCAAGGAAGCCCGCGGCTGAGCAGTTGAACCATCGGGCTTGCGCCCTCCTCTATGATTAGGAATGCATTCATAGGGAAGATCAGCAATGCGCAAGCCCCAGCTCGTTTTTGTCATCGCCTTCGCCGGAGGGCTCGCCGCCTGTGGTGAATCCTCCAGCCTGCAAGTCTCCGACGGCACCGGCCCATCACCGAAACTACCCGAACCGAACAAGACCCTGATCCCGACGGTGAACATCGCCCCGGCGATCGGCTGGCCCGAGGGCGGCAAACCGACTGCGGCGGCTGGCACTCAGGTCGCGTCATTCGCCGAAGGCCTCGATCATCCGCGCTGGCTCTATGTGCTGCCCAACGGAGATGTGCTCGTGGCGGAAACCAATGCCCCGCCAAAGCCCGATGACAGCAGTGGCATTCGTGGCTGGGTGATGAAGAAGGTCATGGGCAAGGCCGGCGCTGGCGTGCCGAGTCCGAACCGCATCACCTTGCTGCGTGACGCCGATCATGATGGCGTTGCCGAGACCCGCACGGTGTTTCTGCAGAACCTCAACTCGCCGTTCGGCATGACGCTGGTTGGCAACGATCTTTACGTCGCTGATACCGATCGCTTGCTGCGCTTTAACTACGAACCCGGCGCGACCGAGATCAAGTCGCAGCCAATCAAGGTTGTCGATCTGCCCGGCGGCACGCTGAATCACCACTGGACCAAAAACGTTATTGCCAGCAAGGACGGCAGCAAGCTCTATGTCACGGTCGGCTCGAACAGCAACGTCGGCGAAAATGGCCTGGATAAGGAAGAGGGCCGCGCGGCGATCTGGGAAGTCGATCGTGCAACCGGCAATCACCGGATCTTCGCCTCGGGCATCCGCAACCCCAACGGCCTGGCCTGGGAACCGACCAGTGGCGCGCTGTGGACGGCAGTGAATGAGCGCGATGAAATCGGCAGTGACCTGGTGCCGGACTACATCACTTCCGTGAAGGACGGTGGTTTCTACGGCTGGCCGTTCAGTTACTACGGCCAGCATGTCGATGTCCGCGTTACGCCGCAGAATCCGGACCTGGTGGCTAAAGCCATTGCCCCGGATTATGCAGTCGGGCCGCACACCGCCTCGCTGGGCCTGAGCTTTGCCGAGGGCAACACGCTGCCGGCGCAGTTCAAGGAAGGCGCGTTTATCGGCCAGCACGGCTCATGGAACCGCAAACCGCACAGTGGCTACAAAGTGATTTTCGTGCCGTTTACCGGCGGCAAGCCGAGCGGCAAACCGGTGGATGTGCTGACCGGTTTCCTCGACAAGGACGAGAATGCTTTGGGTCGGCCGGTAGGCGTGGTGATCGATCAGCAAGGGGGTTTGCTGGTGGCGGATGATGTTGGCAATAAGGTGTGGCGAGTGTCGGCCACGAAGTGATGCTGAATGTGACCTGAAACAACTGTGGGAGCGAGCCTGCTCGCGAATGCGGAGTGTCAGTCTCCATTGAGTTGACTGATACACCGCTTTCGCGAGCAGGCTCGCTCCCACATTAGGATTGCTGCGATTTTTACTACGGGTTATGCGCCAGATGCTCCGGCTGCAACACCCGCTTGGCACTCAGATAAGCTTTCTGCCAGTACGCCTTCGACAGGCTGTCCAGCTTCACCGTGCCGCCGGTGGCCGGCGCATGCACGAAGCGCCCTTCCCCGACGTAAATCCCTGCATGACTGACCTGCGAGCCGCCATTGGTGGCGAAGAAGATCAGGTCGCCAGTCTGCAAGCCTTCCTTGCCGACATTCGGCGCCTGCATAACGATCAGCTCACGCGTCGAACGCGGCAAAGAGATGCCCGCCGCATCACGGTAGACAAAACCGATCAGCCCGCTGCAATCAAACCCCGAATCCGGCGTGTTGCCGCCCCAGCGATAAGGCGTGCCGACCAGACCGAGCGCGCGAAACAGCACATCTTCAGCAGCCGGTGAAAAAGCTTGGGATGGGCCGAACACGACCGGTGCGCGAACCACCGGCGCAGGCGGCGGTGTACGACTGGCGCAGGCGCTGAGCAGCGCTGCGAAGAACATCAACGTGAGGCGGGCCGACATCGTCATAAGCAGAACATCCTGATCTGGCTGCGGCTTTTTCTGCCGATGGACAGAAAACAAAACCGCCTGCGTGAGCACGCAGGCGGTTTGCCATCAATATAGATACAGGATTCTAGCGGCTACGCGGCAAACTTCAAGTAAGACTTTAACTTCACCTTGTAAAGTCTAGGTCTACTCCGTTACCGGAAGCCTGATTGTCTCCGCGAACGCAGCGACAACAGGGGATTACTTGCGAGCAGTGACTACAGTCGGAGCGTTGGCCAGAGCGCGTTTCGCTTCGATGAAGGTCTTGCTCCAGTAGCTGTCACCCAGGCTGTCGATGCGAACACCGCCGCTGCGACGACTGCTGGAGTGGATGAACTGGTTGTCACCGAGGTAGATCCCGGCGTGACTGACACGACCGCGACGACCGTTGGTGGCGAAGAACAGCAGATCGCCCGGCTCAAGGTTGCTGCGCGAGACCAGCGGCGCATCGACGTTGATCATTTCGCGGGTCGAGCGCGGCAGGTTCATGCCAGCTTCTTCGCGGAACAGATAGCCGATGAAACCGCTGCAATCGAAACCGGCTTCAGAGGTACCACCGAAACGGTAACGGGTACCGATCAGGGACATGCCGCGCTCAAGGATGCTGTCGGCCAGAACAGGAAGCTGATAAGGCTTCTTGCCATTGAATTCGTTGAGCTCTTTTTCGGTGTCCAGCTCTTCCTGGTAAATAACGGAAGACTGAGCCGTGGCAGAATTTTTAACCTGTTGAGGCTGCTCTTGAACTGGAGAATGAGCAGCGCAACCGTACAACAGGGTGACGAGTGCGAGAGGCACGAGGGGTGCGAAGCGCTTTAGCATGGGCACGACCGTGGCTGATAGTTGTAAAGAAGCCGAGACTATGCCCGCTATCAGCCTCATTTGCAAATTCAATCGATCTTTTTGTGACTTCCCGGTTTCTCGTTTACATCTAAGCGCTTAAGCCCATTTGAACCGATACGCGGCCTGCGCACCTCGCAGGAAAGCGGATTTTCTGGCGCCTGAAATATGCCGAAACACGCTGAAAGCCGCGCCGTTACCAGCCTAGCGTTTCTTTCAGGAAGGGAATGGTCAGCTTGCGTTGAGCCTGCAACGAGGCCTGATCGAGCTGTTCAAGCAAGTCAAACAGCGCACTCATGCTGCGAGTGCCGCGAGTCAAAATAAAATGCCCGACTTCGTCAGTCAGGTGCAGACCGCGACGCGACGCGCGCAATTGCAAGGCGCGCAATTTGTCTTCATCGGAGAGCGGGCGCATCTGGAAAATCAGCGCCAGCGTCAGGCGGGATTTCAAGTCAGCCAGTTTGACCGGCAATTCACGCGGAGAGGTGGAGGCGGCAATCAGCAAGCGCCGACCGCTGTCACGCAGACGATTGAACAGATGAAACATCGCCTCTTCCCAGTCAGCCTTGCCGGCAATCACCTGCAAGTCGTCCAGGCAAACCAGTTCGTACTGTTCGAGGTTGTCGAGGATTTCAACGCCGCGGTCCATCAACTCGGCCAACGGCAAATACACAGCCGGTTCACCCATCTGCTCGAAGCGCAAGCACGCGGCCTGCAACAGATGCGTCCGCCCTACGCCGTGTTTACCCCACAGGTAGATCAGGCTTTCTGTCCAGCCGGCGTCGGCTTCGCATAGACGCTCGACATAGCCGAGTGCAGCGGCATTGGCGCCTGGGTAGTAGTTGATGAAGGTGGCGTCGTCACGCAGACGCACACCTAGGGGCAGCTGAATCGGTTTCATGCTGACTGAACAGTTCTCAAGGAACCGTTAGTGGCCTCTGTGTAAAGTTTGCGAAGTTTATACCCGTGAAGCTGAGCGCACAATGCGACAGAGTCCAAGCAAAATCAAAGGTTTGCGTTAACACGCTGGTTTTATGACAGATTCTTTGGCGCCAGCGCCTGCAGGACACGGGCCAACCCGGCTAATCGCCGGGCCGCCCTGCACCGTTACAACTCCGGCTCGTCCACACCGCTATAGATCTCGGAATCCTTGTACAAGTCGTGCACATGACGCACCAGCACCATGATCACCGCCGCCACCGGCAAGGCCAACAGCACACCGGTGAAACCGAACAGCTCGCCGCCAGCCAGAATCGCGAAGATCACCGCCACCGGGTGCAGACCAATACGATCACCCACCAGCAACGGGGTCAACACCATGCCCTCAAGCGCCTGACCAACCATGAACACCGCGACGATCCCGACCATCGGGTACAGATCACCACCGAACTGGAACAACCCGGCAATCAGCGCTGCGCCAATGCCGATCACGAAGCCCATGTACGGCACGATCGCCGCCAGCCCCGCGATCAGGCCGATCAACAGCCCCAGTTCCAGACCGACAATCATCAGGCCTGCCGCATAAATCACACCCAGCGCCAGCATCACCAGCAACTGACCACGAACGAACGCGCCCAGCACCTCATGACATTCGCCAGCCAGCGCGACTACACGCTCTTCACGATCACGCGGCAACAGGCTGCGGATCTTGGCCATCATCACGTCCCAGTCGCGCAGCAGGTAGAAACTCACCACCGGGATCAGCACCAGATTGGCCAGCCAGCCGATCAGCGCCAGACTGGAGGCCGTTGCCTGACTCAGCACCACGCCGACAATGTCGGTGGTCTGACCCATGTGCTCGCTGATCGCGGCCTTGACCTTATCGAACTTCCAGAAACCGTCCGACAACCCCAGCTTCGACTGCGCCCACGGCACAGCTGTGTGCTGCAACCAGTCGAGCATCTGCGGTGCCAGTTCGTACAGACGCAGCAACTGCTTGGCGAGCATCGGCACCAGCACCAGCATCAGTGCGGTGACGATCAGCGTGAACAACGCAAACACCGCGATCACGCCCCAGGTTCGCGACAGCCCGAGTTTTTCCAGTCGATCCACCAACGGATCGAACAGATAAGCCAGCAGCAGCGCCACCAGAAACGGCGTGAGGATCGGGTGCAGCAACCACACAAACGCGCAAAGCAGGACTACCCCACCGAGCCAGAACCAACGCCGCGTATCGGCCATGTACCACTCCTGTTGCTTCTATATAAGGAAAGACTTACCAGCGAAACCGCAACGACGGTGCTGCCGGGGTCGGGGCTGGCGCCGCGACAGGTGTTGCGCCACCAGCCACTGGTTGTGGCGCCGCTACCGGAGCCGGCGCCTCGGCCGGCAACTCCTGCAACTTCGCCAGCGACAGCTGCGCACGCATCTGATCGGCACTGCCATTGACCCGATAAACGATACGATCGCCATCAACACTTTGCAGACGCACGCCAAACGGTTCGAGTAACCGCAGCAGCGCCGCGTAATGTTCAAGATTCATGCCTTGGACTTCCAGGGTCTGCTGACCCGAAGCACCGGGCTTGGCAACAAATCGTGGCGCCAGACGCTCAGCCACCGCCAGCATCACCGCATCAGCGACAGCGGCCTGATCGGCGCCCTGCACACTGCCCGCCTCTTTCTGGTCGCCCAGCCACAAGTGCCACTTGGCCTGCCATTGCCCGCCCTCTTCACGGGCATGCACCGCCAGCAAGGCGTCAGCGTTGTAGCGCTCCGAAGCACCGCGCAGTGGCGCCGGATCCGTGCCCTCAAGCGCTGGCGCAGTGGCAACCAACTGCTCACTCAAATCAGCCAGCGGTAAACGCAACGGCAAGCCGCGGTGTTGCGCAGCCGTACGCAACGGCGCCGCAGCGGCCTGACCGTCACCGACCAGGCTAGAACCTTCGGCCGAATCGTTCAGCCACCAACTCAGGATCGACGGCCGACTGGCGCCCCACAACGACAGGCCGGCCCGACGCAGCGCCTGCTCGGTGGTCGCCGGATCAAAATCGACCTTCAGCACCTCCGGCGGCCCGGCATCGAAACCGAACTGACTGATAATTTGCTGCGGATCCTTGCGAATCGCCGCCAGCCCCGGGTTTTGCGCAGCTTTCGGATCGCCCGTCAAACGCAGCACCAACGTGTCGAGCGCCGCCTGCGTGGCGCGATCACGTTCTTCCGGCGCCTGGCCATTGACCGGCTCACGCACTTGATAAAGGCCTTTGAGATTTTCGGCGTGACTCGCCAGGCTGAGCAGAGACAAACAACCCACAAACAACAATTTACAAAAACGCATGGAAAATTCCCGTCGACAGGAGCGGCTGGAACAGGCCGCGTGAACCGGTTAAGCAAGGCTGTGACAATCTGCCATCGCAAAACATTCACACGGTAGCGGTAAGTTTTTGCACAGTGATAACGATAGACGGTTAATCGCCACACCTTATACAGGCGTTCATACGGCTCAATTGCAAAAAATTTCCGCTGATATGGCCCTGCCCGTCGGTGCGAGGATGGCCGCTGCCCCTCAAGCCTGATAAAATCGCGCGCCTTCGCAGACCGGCAACAGCCGGGCACCTCGAAACTCGCGTGAGGCCATCGCCACCCTCGATTTCGACGTTCCCGCTGAACTCGGTCGTTACCCCTGAATCCCCTCCCCTAAAGGCCTGGATCATGAGCAAGCAACCCTCCCTGAGCTACAAGGACGCCGGTGTAGACATCGACGCCGGTGAAGCATTGGTCGAACGCATCAAGAGCGTCGCCAAGCGCACTGCGCGCCCGGAAGTCATGGGCGGCCTGGGCGGTTTCGGCGCCCTCTGCGAAATCCCGGCCGGCTACAAGCAGCCAGTTCTGGTTTCCGGCACCGACGGCGTCGGCACCAAGCTGCGTCTGGCGCTGAACCTGAACAAGCACGACAGCATCGGTATCGACCTGGTTGCCATGTGCGTCAACGACCTCGTCGTTTGCGGCGCTGAGCCACTGTTCTTCCTCGACTACTACGCCACCGGCAAATTGAATGTCGACACCGCTGCCCAGGTGGTAACCGGCATCGGCGCTGGCTGCGAACTGTCGGGTTGCTCGCTGGTTGGCGGCGAAACCGCTGAAATGCCAGGCATGTACGAAGGCGAAGACTACGACCTGGCCGGCTTCTGCGTCGGCGTCGTGGAAAAATCGGAAATCATCGACGGCTCGAAAGTCGCCACTGGTGATGCGCTGATCGCTCTGCCATCGTCCGGCCCGCACTCCAACGGCTACTCGCTGATCCGCAAGATCATCGAAGTCTCCGGTGCCGACATCGAAAACATCCAGCTCGACGGCAAACCGCTGACCGACCTGCTGATGGCCCCGACCCGCATCTACGTGAAGCCGCTGCTCAAGCTGATCAAAGACACCGGCGCGGTCAAAGCCATGGCCCACATCACCGGTGGTGGCCTGCTCGACAACATCCCGCGCGTACTGCCAAAAGGCGCTCAGGCTGTGGTTGACGTGGCTAGCTGGACTCGCCCTGCCGTATTCGACTGGCTGCAGGAAAAAGGCAACGTTGACGAGACCGAAATGCACCGCGTGCTGAACTGCGGCGTTGGCATGGTCATCTGCGTGGCTCAGGAACACGTAGAAGTTGCGCTGAACACCCTGCGTGACGCCGGCGAACAGCCTTGGGTCATCGGTCAGATCGCTGCCGCTGCCGAAGGCGCTGCTCAGGTTGATCTGCAGAACCTTAAGGCTCATTAATGTCCGCAACCTGTGATGTCGTGGTGCTGTTGTCCGGCACCGGCAGTAACTTGCAGGCTCTGATCGACAGCACGCGGACCGGCGACAGCCCGGTCCGCATCGCTGCAGTGATTTCCAATCGCGCCGACGCCTACGGCCTGCAACGCGCCAGTGCTGCGGGTATCGCCACCCGCTCGCTGGATCACAAGGCATTCGAAGGTCGCGAGGCCTTCGATGCTGCCCTGATCGAACTGATCGACGAATTCAAACCGAAACTTGTGGTGCTGGCGGGCTTCATGCGCATTCTCAGCGCTGATTTCGTTCGCCACTATCAGGGTCGCCTGCTCAACATCCACCCGTCGCTTCTGCCCAAATACAAAGGGTTACACACTCATCAGCGTGCGCTGGAGGCCGGTGACACTGAGCACGGCTGCTCCGTGCACTTCGTCACCGAGGAACTCGATGGCGGACCACTGGTCGTACAGGCAGTATTACCGGTAGAGTTGCACGACACGCCGCAGAGTCTGGCGCAGCGAGTCCACGTTCAGGAACACCTGATCTACCCGATGGCAGTACGCTGGTTTGCCGAAGGCAGACTGGCACTCGGTGAACACGGTGCTTTGCTGGACGGCCAGTTACTCGCGGCCAGCGGCCACTTGATTCGAAACTAGGAGATATTATGCGTCGCGCCCTGCTCTTCGCTTGCGCTCTGCTCGCCCTGCCCTTCGCGCAGGCAGCGGACCTTCAACCGTTCTCCGCCAGCTACACCGCCGACTGGAAGCAGTTGCCCATGAGCGGCACCGCCGAGCGCAGTCTGGTCAAGGAAGCCAACGGCGTCTGGAAGCTCAGCTTCAAGGCCTCGATGATGATCGCCAGCCTGACTGAAGAAAGCACTCTGACCCTGGACAAGGACACCCTGCTACCGCAGTCCTACCACTTTGAACGTGGTGGCTTGGGCAAAGCGAAAAAGGCTGATCTGGATTTTGACTGGAACAGCAAAATGGTCACCGGTACCGACCGTGGCGACGCGGTGAAGATTCCGCTGAATCGCGGCATGGTCGACAAGTCCACTTACCAGTTGGCACTGCAACATGACGTTGCTGCCGGCAAGAAGACCATGAGCTATCAAGTGGTCGATGACGGTGAAGTCGATACCTATGACTTCCGCGTGCTGGGTTCGGAAAAAGTCGAGACCAAGGCTGGCAAGATTGATGCGATCAAGGTCGAGCGCGTGCGCGACCCGACACAAAGCAAGCGCATCACCGTCCTCTGGTTCGCCAAGGATTGGGATTACCTGCTGGTTCGCCTGCAACAGGTTGAAACCGACGGCAAGGAGTACAACATCATGCTCCAAGACGGCACCGTCAACGGCAAAGCCGTTAAAGGCAGCTGATCCGCCGCAAGAACAAAGAGCCCCGCGAAATGCGGGGCTTTTTTTTGCCTGCGTTTAACTCGACTTTTTGTGTCACCTTCGCCCCTCACCCCAGCCCTCTCCCGAGGGAGAGGGAGCCGACCGAGATGTCTGGCGCTGGGCATCGACCTGAAAAACAGAGTCGATTATGGATTCACCCGAGCAGTTTCAGGTCGACGTATGTGCAGCGCATCGCACGGTCAGTCCCCTCTCCCTCCGGGAGAGGGCTAGGGTGAGGGGCTTTTGAAGGCAAACCTCAAACCGAGAACTTGGCGACCATGCTGTTCAAATCCACCGCCAACCGCGACAGTTCCTGACTCGCCGCGCTCGTTTGATTGGCCCCGGCCGATGTCTGCATCGCCAGATCACGAATATTCATCAGATTACGATCCACTTCCCGCGCCACCGCCGCCTGCTCTTCCGAGGCACTGGCGATCACCAGATTGCGCTCGTTGATCAGCGTGAACGCCGAGGCAATCTCTTCAAGTGCAGCCCCGGCCGCCTTGGCTAACTCCAGCGTCGAGCGCGCCCGCACATTGCTCTGCTGCATCGAACTGACCGCCGAATCGGTGCCCTGCTGAATGCCGCCAATCATCTGCTCAATCTCTTGCGTCGATTGCTGGGTGCGATGCGCCAAGGCCCGCACCTCGTCCGCCACCACAGCAAACCCACGCCCGGCATCGCCGGCCCGCGCCGCTTCGATCGCAGCGTTCAGCGCCAGCAAATTGGTCTGCTCGGCAATCGAACGAATCACGTCCAGCACTTTGCTGATGCTATAGACCTTCTGCGCCAGATCTTCTACTTGGCTGGCATTGGCCGTCACATCATCGGCAAGCGATTCAATAGACAACACCGTTTGATGCACCTGTTCACGACCATGCTGGGCAATACGATCGGATTCCCGCGACGCTTCTGACGTTGCCACGGCATTGCTGGCAACCTCCTCCACTGCAGCAGTCATCTGATTGACCGCCGTGGCCGCCTGTTCGATTTCCAGGCTCTGCTGGTGTAACCCGCGCGTAGCGTCTTCCGTGACGCAACTCAGCTCCTCTGACGCTGAGGCCAATTGGCTGGAGGACTCCGAGATTTGCCGAATCGTCTCGCGCAAGTTGTGCTGCATGCTCTTGAGCGCCTGCAACAGCCGCGCCGGCTCGTCCTTGCCGCTGATGTTGATGTCGCCGGTCAGATCGCCACCCGCCACCACCTCGGCCACGCCCAACGACTGCGCCAGCGGCAACACGATGCTGCGGGTCAGCAACAGGGCCAGGCCGATGGTGATCAGCGCGGTCACGCCAATCATCACCCCGACCCACACCCGCGAATTCATGAACACCAACCGCGCAGCTTCGGTGGCGAGATTGGCATTGTGTTTATTCAGCTCAACCAGTTCGCGCAAAAGCACTGCGATTTCGTCGGCCAAGGGACTCATCTGACCATTGAGAATGGTCGCGGCCTCCTCGACCCGATTCTGCGCAGACAACTGCATGACTTGTGCCTGAAACTCCAGATACTGGTGTTCGGCAACCTTGAAGCGATCGAACAGCTTGCGCTCCTCGGGCAACACGATCAGCACGTCATAACGCTGCTGCGCCTCACTAAGCACACCGCGCAATTCATTGAGTTTGGCAACGTTCTGTTCGAGCGCCTGCGGATCACGATTGAGTAACAGACGCATGGTCAACGCTCGCAGGCGCAGCATGTCCTGACTCATCTCGCCGACCGCCATCACGCTCGGCAGCCAATTGTTATCGACCTCGTCGGACTGCGCGCGCATGTTTGACATTTGCAGCAAAGCGAACGCCCCGAGGGCAAATACCATCAGCGCCAACAGGCCAAAACCGAGGCCGGCGCGCGGGGCAATATTGAGACTACGGATACTCATTGCTCTGGTTCCTTCCAAAAGCGCTGCATCAACCCTGCAGCTGGTTGCTTTAGAAGGTATCGGCCCGGCGAAAATTTGCGTAAGACGAAAAGGCGATATCAAAAGGCCTTGATCCTTCGAACCGTTGGCATTAACGATTCAGCGTACTTTTGCCGGACTTGAGCACCGTTCGCGGCAAGATTGCCAGGAAGTTATCCCGAGCGACTTTTTGCGCAACGTCTTCCGGCAGCGCATCAAGGAACGGTTTGAAACTGCGCATTTCTTCACCGAGCTTATTGAAACGCCCGACCACGTCAGAGCCGAGCATGAAGCGTTCCGGGTATTTCTCGACCAGCGCCAGCCACTCCGCGCGCGGCGTGCCCTGTTCGTCCAGCAGGTACGGCGTGAGCATGCTCCAGGACAAGTCGATAAACAGGTTGGGATACGCCTCAAGCATGCGCGTCAGCGTGGGCAGCAAGAACTTCAGTTGTGTCTGATGCCGATGAATTTCGGCACTGGTGCCGGCGTGCGCCCAGATAAATCGTGTATGCGGGTGATTACGAAGCGGCTCTTCGATTTCCTTCAGGTACAGCGGATTTTTCTCACGCTTGGAGGTGATGTTGGAATGCAGCATCACCGGCAGATCGTTCTCGGCGGCCAGATGATAGATCTTGGTCATCGCTTCATTGTTGGCCCGCGGCGTGTCGCCGGAGGTCAGCGCCGTGAGATCGTCATGCCGGGTAAACACTTCGCCGATGCCCTGCCAAAGCCCTGGGTAAAGGTCGAGCATGCGCTGGATATGTGCGGCGGAGTTCTTGTCGTTGGGGTTGAAGCCGGCCAGGAAGGGATGAAAGTACGGGCGCTGCTCGGCGCTGAGTTTTTGCACGGCATCAGCAACGATCACATCGGTTGCGCTGTACCAGTAGGCGTCAGCGTCGTCACCCGCGTAATAACGCGGACGCTTGGGTTCGTCTTCGTGCCATTTCTTCGCCACCGGAATGCCGGAAATCATCACATGCTCGATGGAATTGTCCTGCATGGCTGTCAGCAGTTTCGCCATGCCTGCGCTTTCCTGGAAAAAATCCACGTAATGCAGGTGCGCATCGCTGTAGGTGTAATCGCGGGCGCTCGCGCTGCCGGCAACCAGAAGAAGACAGGCAAGACTCAGACGATACAGGGACACAAGTAATCTCCGGGAAGTAGGCATAGCCTAGACCGCACCCTGAGGACAAGGGTTCATCCCGCAGGAAAGTGGAACGCGTACCGGTGGGAATGCTCTATAACTGCAAGGTCTTTTTTGATCGAACGACTTTTCCTACTGCCTGTGAGGTTCCCATGACTGTTACCGTCAATACCGTCTCCGCTGAAGGTTTTCGTCACACCGTACAGATTGATGATCACGAACTGTTTGCCGACGTGCCGAAAACCGCCGGCGGCGAAGGCTCGGCACCTGAGCCGCACGACTATTTCGATGCGGCCCTCGGCGCCTGCAAAGCGTTGACTCTGAAGATGTACGCGAAGAAAAAAGACATCCCGCTGACCGGTGTCGGAGTCGAGGTCAAACGCGACAACAGTGAAGAGCAGAAAGGCAAATACGCCCTGCACGTCACCCTCACCCTCAAAGGCGTACTCACCGACGCCCAGCGTGAAGAACTGCTGCGCGTCGCCGATCGCTGCCCGATTCACAAACTGATGACCACCAGCGACGTGACGATCGAAACCCACGCTCCGCAAGGCTTCGATAGCCAGTAATCCTCCTCATGCCAGCGGCGGGTTATGCTTCTGGCATCACCCGCTCAGCCTGGAATGCACCATGGACACGCAACCTCTGATCATCCGCCCGCGCGCCGAAGACGTCGAAGGCCAGCCGATTCTGCGCCCGTTGCCGTCAGCCAAATGCCGCAGCGTCGGGCCTTTCGTGTTTTTCGACCACATGCTCGAGACGGTTTATCCGACGGGCAAAGGTATGAATATCCGACAGCACCCGCACATCGGTCTGTCGACGCTCACGTATCTGTTCGAAGGTCAGATCCAGCACAAGGACAGCCTTGGCTCGGATCAAGTAGTCAGAGCCGGTGATGTCAGCTGGATGACCGCTGGTAGTGCGATTGCACACGTCGAGCGCACGCCGGAACCGTTGTGGGACCAGAGTTTCACGATGCACGGTTTGCAGATCTGGCTGGCGTCGCCCAAGGATCACGAGCAAGGCCCGGGGCATTACAGCCATCACCCGGCAGCGACATTGCCGGTCAGCGATAACCTTGGCGTACAGATCCGCATGATTGCCGGGTCAGGCTTTTGCCTGGAATCGCCGGTGCCGGTGCTTTCTCCTACGTTGTATGCGGAAGTGAACATGCAAACCGCGACCACTTTGCTGATTCCGACCGAGCATGAAGAGCGGGCGGTTTATGTGTTGAGTGGGGATGCGCAATTGAATGGCGAAGCGATTGAGCCGCATGCGTTGGTGGTATTGCCGGCCGGGGAAGAGATGAGTCTGTTTGCCGAAAGTGATGTGCACGCGGTGGTGTTCGGCGGCGCGCCGCTGGACGGGCCGCGGCGGATCAACTGGAATTTTGTCGCGAGCGATCCGGCGGCGATTGATGAAGCACGGCGTAAATGGGCGGCCGGGGATTGGCCGACGGTGCCGGGGGAAGTTGAGCGGATCGAGTTACCGCGCTGAAAAGCACCCTCACCCCAGCCCTCCCGAAACGTCGGACCGCCCGTAGGGAGAGGGAGCCGACCGAGGTGTCTGGCGTCATACATCGACCTGAAAAATCTTGGCGATTATGGATTCACCAAGACACTTTCAGGTCGGCGTAACCCTGAAGCATCCCCCCAATCAGTCCCCTCTCCCTACGGGCGGTCCGACGTTTCGGGAGGGTTAGGGTGAGGGGCTTTTGCTTTTCAGGCTTCAGCCCTTGAACACTTCATCCAGCAAATCATGCATCGACTTGAACGCGCGCTTCGCGGTTTTCGCGTCGTACATCATCTTGCCCGGCACATTCGCATGCGGATCAGTGAACGAGTGCACCGCACCGCCATAGCTCAGCAGTTGCCAATCGACTTTCGCCGCGTTCATTTCATCCTCAAACGCCGGCAATTGCTCTTTTGGCACCAACGGGTCTGAAGCACCGTGCAGCACCAGCACCGAACCTTTGATGTTCTGCGCGTCGGCCGGATTCGGCGAATCCAGCGTGCCGTGGAACGACACCGCCGCTTTCACCGGCGCACCGGTGCGCGCCAAATCCAGCGCACAGCAACCACCAAAGCAGAAACCGAACACTGCCAGGTTCGAAGTATCCACCGCCGCTTCGCCCTGCTTCTGCAACTGCTCGAACGCCGCTTGCATACGCTTGCGCAGCAGCGCGCGATCATCCTTCAACGGCATCATCGCCGCGCCGGCCTGATCCGCGTTCTGCGGACGCACAGCCTGACCGTAAACGTCAGCGATCAACACCACGTAGCCCTTGGCCGCGACCGATTTGGCGATCTCTTCGGCACCAGCGCTGACGCCCATCCAGTTCGGCGCCATCAACAAACCCGGACGCGCGCCTTTGTGCTCGGCGTCGAACGCCAGACGACCTTCATAAGGCTGGCCGTCGATCTGGTAGACCACGGAACGTACAGTGACTTCGCTCATTTCTGACTCCTGATTTGCTAAACACCAGAATGAAAAAACCCGCCGAAGCGGGTTTTTCTACGACTTGGTTAAACCGACAGTTCAACCAGCAGCTTGTTCAGGCGGCGCACATAAGCGGCCGGATCTTTCAAGCTGTCGCCGGCAGCCAGGGCTGCCTGATCGAAGAGGATGTGCGACAGGTCGCCGAACCGCTCTTCGCTCTGCTCGCCATCGAGTTTCTCGATCAGCGGGTGGCTTGGGTTGAATTCGAAGATTGGCTTCGAATCCGGCACTTTTTGCCCGCTGGCTTCGAGGATCTGGCGCATTTGCAGACCCAGATCCTGCTCGCCGATGGCCAGAATGGCCGGCGAGTCGGTCAGACGATGCGATACGCGGACTTCAGCCACGGAATCGCCCAGCGCGGTTTTCAGACGCTCAACCAGACCTTCTTTGGACTTGGCGACTTCTTCTGCAGCTTTCTTGTCCTCTTCCGAGTCCAGATTGCCCAGATCAAGATCACCACGTGCCACGTCAACGAAAGTCTTGCCGTCGAACTCGCTGAGGTAGCTCATCAGCCACTCGTCGATGCGGTCGGTCAGCAGCAGCACTTCGATGCCTTTCTTGCGGAAGACTTCCAGGTGCGGGCTGTTTTTAACCTGCGCGTAGGTTTCGCCGGTGAGGTAGTAGATCTTGTCCTGACCTTCCTTGGCGCGAGCCAGGTAGTCGGCCAGACCAACGATCTGCTCGCCTTCGTCGCCGTTGGTCGATGCGAAACGCAACAGACCGGCAATTTTCTCTTTGTTGGCGAAGTCTTCTGCCGGGCCTTCTTTCATGACCTGACCGAAGTTCTTCCAGAAGCCTTTGTATTGCTCAGGCTCGTTTTTCGCCAGTTTTTCCAGCATGTCGAGCACACGCTTGGTCAGCGCGGTCTTCATCGAATCGATGATCGGGTCTTTCTGCAGGATTTCGCGCGACACGTTCAGCGACAGGTCGTTGGAATCGACCACGCCTTTGATGAAGCGCAGGTACAGCGGCAGGAACGACTCGGCCTGATCCATGACGAACACGCGTTGCACGTAGAGCTTCAGGCCTTTCGGCGCTTCACGCTGGTACAGGTCGAACGGTGCGCGGGCCGGCACATACAGCAGCGAGCTGTATTCGAGCTTGCCTTCGACTTTGTTGTGGCTCCAGGCCAGCGGGTTTTCAAAGTCGTGAGCGATGTGCTTGTAGAACTCCTGGTATTCCTCGTCCTTCACTTCAGTGCGCGGACGGGTCCACAGAGCGCTGGCGCGGTTGACGGTTTCCCATTCAACGGCTGGTGCTTCTTCGCCTTCTGCTGCTGCCGCTTCTTTCGGCAGTTCGATCGGCAAAGCAATGTGGTCGGAGTACTTCTTGATGATGTTGCGCAGACGCCAGCCATCGGCGAACTCGTCTTCCGCAGCTTTCAGGTGCAGAACGATGCGGGTGCCGCGCTCTGGTTTGTCGATGGTGGCGACTTCGAACTCGCCCTCGCCTTTCGACGACCAGTGCACGCCTTCGCTGGCCGGGGTGCCGGCGCGACGGGAGTACACATCAACTTGGTCAGCAACGATGAAGGCGGAGTAGAAGCCCACACCGAACTGACCGATCAGGTGCGAATCTTTCTTCTGATCGCCCGAAAGATTTTTCATGAAATCGGCAGTGCCGGATTTGGCGATAGTCCCCAGGTGGGTGATCACATCGTCGCGGTTCATACCGATACCGTTGTCTTCGAGGGTGACGGTCTTGGCGTCCTTGTCGAAGCTCACACGGATTTTCAGATCAGCGCCACCTTCGAGCAACTCTGGCTTGGCCAGGGCTTCGAAGCGCAGCTTATCGACAGCGTCAGAGGCGTTCGAGATCAATTCGCGAAGGAAAATTTCCTTGTTGGAATACAGCGAATGGATCATGAGGTGCAGCAGCTGCTTTACCTCGGTCTGGAAGCCCAGGGTTTCCTTTTGAGTTTCCACACTCATGGTCATCAAACTCCAATCAGATGGCAGTGGCCGCGACCCGAAATGGTCGACGGCGGGTTGTCTTGTGAGTTTGGGGCGCTGTTCAGGATTTCAAGGGCTCCTCGATTTTGAAGTGCGCACGCGCGGTGGCAATCGGTTCGCTTTCAGTGCTTTGCCAGGCTGTGATCGCAACGTTGGCGACGCGGCGTCCCTGACGGCAGACCTGACATTTGGCCCAGGTATCGCGGAACTGCCCGGCGCGCAGGTAATCAAGGGAGAAGTCGATAATCTTCGGCACGCCAGGCGCACCGGTGCAAATCAACAGATGCAGGGCAGCGGCCAGCTCCATGAATCCGGCAATCACCCCGCCGTGGATCGCCGGCAATAAAGGGTTACCAATGTTGTCCTTGTTCGCCGGCAGCTTGAACAACAGTTCATCACCGACTCGCGAACACTCGATACCGATTAGCCCGGCGTACGGGATCAGTTCCAGCAACGGCGCGTAATCACCCTCTGCATGGGCCTGCTGCAATTGTTGCTTGAGGTCGTCAATCACTGACTTTCTCCCTTGATCGCGCCGCCGAAACCTTTGGTGCCTTTGAGGCCCTTGCCCATGCGCATGAAGGTGCCGACCACATGGGCGATGGGCTGTTCGGGATCATCCTGATAAGCGAAGCCTCGGGCGAAGATCACATCGGTGGTCACTCGGTAGCACTGGGCAAAGCCATACACATCCTTGTTCGGCTCGGCGGCGTGCATGTAATCGATGCGCAGATCGAGGGTTGGACACACCTCGAACTCCGGCAACACGCACAGGGTCGACATCCCGCAGGCGGTGTCCATCAATGAAGTAATCGCCCCGCCGTGAATGACTCCGGTCCGGGGATTGCCTACGATTTTTTCGCTGTACGGCAAGATCACCGTAAGCCCTTCGGCCGAGGCGCTGTGCACCTGCAAACCGAGTACCTGACAGTGACGCAGCGCCGATAGAAACCGCGTCGCACGCTCAAAAACGGTGTTTTCGGCCATTTGATAATTACTCTCGTTAGAGCCTTTTGCCAGTAGTGAGCAAAACAGCAAAAGTTCCGTGTAAAAACAAACTTATATATCTGAAAGAAATGAGGAACTTAACCTGTAGCGCCGAGTTCTTAAGGCCAGTAGTTATTTTCCATAAGGAGAAACACCCCATGCGTAAGACTTTTGCTATTGCCTTGATGTTGACCGCTTCCCTCGGTCTCGCTGCCTGCGATAAAAAATCCGAGGACAAAGCTCAAGATGCCAACCAACATGCTGAACAAGCTCAGCAAGACATGAACAAAGCTCAGGATAAAGTGAACGACGCTGCGAAAGAAAACGCCGAAGCTGCCAAAGCTCAGGCTGAATCGAACGCTGCTGCACAAGAAGAAGCTGCCAAGAAGCAATAATTCGCTTTTTGCTGCAGAAAGAAGAAAACCCGCCAAGTGCGGGTTTTCTTTTGCCTGGCAATTAACGCCAGAGTCGCCTTAGAGCAAGACAGTTCTAAAAGTCGGACTAATCATTAGCAACAGCGAACACAATACGCCAACTATCCAGACCAGACTGCGCAGTTTGGGAAGATCGGCCAGGTAGAACCACAAGTAGAAGAGTCGCGCGATCACGAAGACGATCGCTAATGTGTCGATCAGCCATCCTGCCGTTTGCGTGGTGTGCGCCATCAACACAGCGACTGCGAACAACATGAACGCTTCGATGCTGTTCTGATGCGCCGCCAGCGCCCTCGCGCCGTAACCGGTCAATTGCGCCTGTTGCTGACGCGGCAGGTGATTGTTGTAACCACCCTGCTCTTTCATCGCTTTGCCTACCGGCATACGCGCGATATAGATCAACAGCGCGCTGATAAACACACACCAGAACGGAATACTCATCAAGCGACCTCTCTGTTTGTTTCGGGAAGGGGGGCTTCTGTAGGGGTATAGACCATGACATCGAGAACGTCGGAATGAAACTCCCGGCGGTACAGAACCACCACGACGCCGGCACTCATCAGCATGAACAACCATGGACTCACAAACCAGGCCAGCATGCTCATGCCGAAGTAGTAGGAACGCAAGCCGAAGTTGAACTGGTTGGCCGCCATTGAAATCACTCGCGCCGCCCGCAAGGCAAAGGCTTTACGCTCCTGCTCCGACACCTGCCGCTCGCCGATCATCGGCGCCGAACCCACCAGTACGGCAGCAAAGTTGTACTGACGCATGCACCAGCTAAAAGTGAAGAAGGCGTAAACGAACACCATCGCCAGACACAGCAACTTGATCTCCGACATGCCCTGCGACGCCTGTTGCACCATCGGGATGTCCGCCAGCAACGAAACCGCCCGCTCTGACGCGCCAAGCACGGTGAGAATACCGGCGAGGATAATCAGCGTGCTCGAGGCGAAGAACGAAGCGTTGCGTTCAAGATTGCCAATCACGCTGGCGTCGGCGATGCGGTTGTCACGCAGCAACATACGGCGCATCCAGTCCTCGCGGTACAGGTGCAGCACACTGGCCAGACACGCTGTGTCGCGGGCTTTCCAGCCGGCATAACGGGTGTAACCACCCCAGCAGATGACAAACCAGACGGCGGCGAGCAGGTGGATCAGGTTGGCTTGGATGAACGACATGCAATTCCCTGTGGAGTATGGATGCTACCTGTGGGAGCGAGCCTGCTCGCTCCCACATTAGGACTTTGGCAACTCTTCGACGTTAGCCTAGGGAAAAAGACACTGCCTGACGCGCATAAAAAATGCCCCGTATCGATTGATACGGGGCATTTCTGTTTAAGCGTTGAAGACCCGCTTATGGCGGGTCAGGCAACGTCAGGCAACCGCTTCGCTGCGCTTGCCCAGCATGCGATCGCAAACCACTGCAACCACCAGCGTCATCACACACGGCACCAACCAGGCCAGGCCCTGCTCGCTCAGCGGCAGGTGGGACAGCTGCGATGGCATCCAGTCGGCCAGACCCGCGCCTTTCAGCGCGTCGATGGTGCCAAACACAAACGATACCAGCATCACCGGACCAAGAATGCGGCCGTGCTCATGCCAGAAGTCTTTGCAGAAGCTCAGCGCTACCAGCACGATGCACGGCGGGTAGATCGCGGTCAGCACCGGGATCGAGAAGGCAATCAGCTTGGTCAGGCCCAGGTTGGACACCAGCAGCGAGAACGCCGCCAGAATGATCACCAGGGTCTTGTAGGACAGTGGCAACACACGGCTGAAGTACTCAGCGCAAGCACAGGTCAGGCCGACCGCTGTCACCAGGCACGCCAGCGAGATCAACACCGCGAGGAAACCGCTGCCCAGCGAACCGAAGGTGTGTTGCACGTAGGCATGCAGTACCGCCGCGCCGTTGGTCGCGCCCACCGCCACTTCGTGGCTGCCGGAACCGAGGCGGAACAGGCTGACATACACCAGCGCCAGACCGACACCGGCAATCAGCCCGGCGATGATCGCGTAACGGGTGATCAGCGCGGGCGACTCGACGCCACGGGAGCGGATCGCGTTAACGATGACAATGCCGAACACCAGCGCGCCCAGGGTATCCATGGTCAGGTAACCATTGATAAAGCCTTGGGAGAACGGTGCCGCCACGTATTCTGGCGTGCCATGGCCGATGTCACCCGCCGGCAAGGCGAATGCGGCGATACCGAGCACCGCCAGTGCGATGATCTTCAGCGGCGCGAGGAAACGGCCAACGGTGTCCAGCAACCGCCCAGGGTAGAGCGAGATGAAGAACACCAGCAGGAAGTACACCGAGCTGTAGAGGAACAGTGCCAGCGGGCTTTCGCCAGTGAGCGGCGCTAGACCGACTTCAAACGATACGGTTGCGGTACGCGGGGTGGCGAACAACGGGCCGACCGCCAGGTAGCACGCAGCCGCCAGAATGCCGCCGGCAATCTTGCCGATCGGGCTGCTCAGCGTATCCATCGCCCCACCAACCTTGGCCAGTGCAACGACGGTGATCACCGGCAGACCGACCGCAGTGATCAGGAAGCCCAGCGCGGCCATCCAGACATGAGGTCCGGCCTGCAAGCCCACGATCGGCGGGAAAATAATGTTGCCAGCCCCAACGAACAGGGCAAATGTCATAAAGCCAAGTGCCAGGATGTCCTGACCTTTCAAAACTTTCATTAAGGTAATACCACACTACTGAAATCGGAATTTAGAGGGGGATTGCCCTGTGTAATTAGGGAAATGCTGTCGATCCGTATGGGACTGACCCTTAAAGCGCGTTGCATGCCTTGTGGGCGGCAGACGCAAAAATGGCTGCTAGCCTAACGAATTTGGCGTGTAAACGCACTGTTAGAGGGCGAACTATCCGATACGCGACGTTTCCGTGTCGCGTTTTTGCATGTAATTGGGCGAAAGCCTATAAATCAGCGGATGTCAGAAACGACAAAGGCCACCCGAAGGTGGCCTTTGTTTGGTAAAGCGTCAGTTAAGCGCGAGGCTTACTTGACAGCCCAACCAGTCAGCTCGGCCAGGGCCTTGCCGATGTCTGCCAGCGAACGCACGGTTTTCACACCAGCGTCCTGCAGCGCAGCGAATTTCTCGTCTGCAGTGCCTTTGCCGCCGGAGATGATGGCGCCAGCGTGGCCCATACGCTTGCCCGCAGGAGCGGTAACACCAGCGATGTAGGAAACGACAGGCTTGGTCACGTGGGCCTTGATGTAGGCCGCGGCTTCTTCTTCAGCCGAACCGCCGATCTCACCGATCATCACGATCGCTTCGGTCTTCGGGTCTTCCTGGAACAGCTTCAGGATGTCGATGAAGTTCGAACCCGGGATCGGGTCACCACCGATGCCGACGCAAGTCGACTGACCGAAACCGGCGTCAGTAGTCTGCTTAACAGCTTCGTAGGTCAGGGTGCCGGAACGCGAAACGATACCGACCTTGCCTGGCAAGTGGATGTGACCTGGCATGATGCCGATCTTGCACTCGCCCGGAGTGATGACGCCTGGGCAGTTAGGGCCGATCAGGGTAACGCCCAGCTCGTCGCACTTGACCTTGGCATCCAGCATGTCCAGGGTAGGAATGCCTTCGGTGATGCAGACGATCAGCTTGATGCCGCCGAATGCCGCTTCCAGGATCGAGTCTTTGCAGAAAGGAGCCGGAACGTAGATCACGCTGGCGGTAGCGCCAGTGGCTTCTACTGCGTCTTTAACGGTGTTGAACACTGGCAGACCCAGGTGCTCGGTGCCGCCTTTACCAGGAGTAACGCCACCGACCATCTTGGTGCCGTATTCGATGGCTTGCTGGGTGTGGAAACTACCTTGCGAACCGGTAATACCCTGGCAGATAACTTTGGTGTCTTTATTGATCAGGACGCTCATTATTTGCCCTCCGCAGCTTTGACAACTTGTTGAGCAGCGTCGGTCAGGCTGGTAGCAGCGATGATGTTCAAACCGCTTTCTGCCAGTACTTTAGCGCCCAGCTCAGCGTTGTTGCCTTCAAGGCGAACAACAACCGGGATTTTCACGCCGACTTCTTTCACAGCGCCGATGATGCCTTCGGCAATCATGTCGCAGCGAACGATGCCGCCGAAGATGTTGACCAGTACGGCCGCGACATTGCTGTCGGACAGAATGATCTTGAACGCTTCGGTAACGCGCTCTTTGGTAGCACCACCGCCAACGTCGAGGAAGTTGGCCGGCTTGCCGCCGTGCAGGTTGACGATGTCCATGGTACCCATGGCCAGGCCAGCACCGTTGACCATGCAACCGATGTTGCCTTCCAGCGCTACGTAGTTCAGTTCGAACTTGGCAGCGTGCGCTTCGCGCGGATCGTCTTGCGACGGATCGTGGAAAGTCTTCAGCTTAGGCTGACGGTACATGGCGTTGGCGTCGATGTTGATCTTGGCGTCCAGGCAGTGCAGATCGCCGTCAGCCTTGATCACCAGCGGGTTCACTTCCAGCAGAGCCAGGTCGTGATCCTTGAACAGTTTGGCCAGACCTACGAAGATCTTGGCGAACTGAGCAACCTGCTTGCCTTCCAGACCCAGCTGGAATGCCAGCTCGCGACCCTGGAATGGCTGAGCGCCAACCAGTGGATCGATAGTGGCCTTGAGAATTTTTTCTGGAGTGTCGTGAGCGATTTTCTCGATGTCCACGCCACCTTCGGTGGAAGCCATGAACACGATGCGACGGCTCGAACGGTCAACGACAGCGCCCAGGTACAGCTCTTTAGCGATATCAGTGCACGATTCAACCAGGATCTTGGTGACTGGCTGGCCATTGGCATCAGTCTGGTAAGTCACCAGACGCTTGCCCAGCCACTGCTGTGCGAAGGCTTTGGCGTCTTCTTTGCTGCGAACCAGCTTAACGCCGCCCGCTTTACCGCGACCACCGGCGTGGACCTGGGCTTTGACAACCCACTCGGTGCCACCGATCTTGTCGCAGGCTTCTGCGGCAGCTTCAGGGGTGTCGACTGCGAAACCCTTGGAAACTGGCAGGCCGTATTCAGCGAACAGCTGCTTACCCTGATACTCGTGAAGATTCATGCTTTTTACCGTCTTCGTTAGGTACTGCGCATTCGGCGCTGCGCTCGTTTGAGTGCCGCGCCACCTGTGACTGCTGCTTGCGTAGCTGAGCTACGCAAGACTGCGTCCAGCGGACATTCCGCGGTGAGACTTGCTCGCAAGGCTCACGACGGGCCGTTACCGCCGTGGTTTCTTATTGTGTCTTAACGCTTCTTGCGGTTGGCAATGTGGATGGCACCGCCATTCACAGCCAGAGCAGCTTCGTGCAAGGCTTCAGACAGGGTCGGATGGGAGAAAACCATCATGCCCAGGTCTTCAGCGCTGGTGCCGAATTCCATACCGATCGCGCCCTGCTGAACCAGTTCTGCAGCGCTCGGGCCAATCACGTGCACGCCCAATACGCGGTCAGTCTTGGCATCAGCGATGACCTTGACGAAACCACCGGTATCGTTGGCGGCCATGGCACGGCCGGAAGCGGCGAACGGGAAGGTGCCGACGTTAACTTCAACGCCTTCAGCTTTCAAGGCCTGCTCGGTTTTGCCAACCCACGCGATTTCCGGGTGAGTATAAATAACCGAAGGGATCAGGTCATAGTTCATCTGGGCTTTGTGGCCCTTGATGCGCTCGACAACCATGATGCCTTCTTCCGAAGCTTTGTGAGCCAGCATCATGCCGCGAACCACGTCACCGATGGCGAAAACGCCCGGTACGGTGGTCGCGCAGTGATCGTCAACGTGCACGAAACCGCGCTCGTCGAGGGTCACGCCACTGTCGGCAGCCAGCAGATCAGTGGTCACCGGACGGCGACCAACGGCTACGATCAGCTTGTCGAAAGTGATGGTCTGTTCGCCGTTGGCATCGGTGTAGTTCACAACGACTTCGTCGCCGTTCACTTTCGAGCCGGTTACGCGAGCGCCCAGTTTGATGTCCAGACCTTGTTTGGTCAGGGTTTTCAGCGCTTCCTTGGAAACAGCGGTGTCCGCTGCCATCAGGAAGGTGTCCAGTGCTTCCAGAACAACGACTTCGGAGCCCAGACGCGACCAGACCGAACCCAATTCCAGACCGATCACGCCAGCGCCGATCACGCCCAGACGCTTAGGTACGGACTGGAATTCCAGAGCGCCAGTCGAATCAACGATGACTTTCTGATCAACCGGAGCCGGTGGAATGTCGATCGGACGCGAGCCTGGAGCCAGAATGACGTTTTCAGCTTCGATGACTTCAACCGAGCCGTCTGGCTTGGTGACTTCGACTTTCTTGCCAGCCAGCAGTTTGCCGTGGCCCTGGATCGAAGTAACGCCGTTGGCCTTGAACAGGGTGGCAACGCCGCCGGTCAGGTTCTTGACGATGCCAGCCTTGCGGCCAACCATCGCAGCGACGTCCATTTTGACTTCGCCAGTCGAGATACCGTGAACGTTGAAGCTTTCTTTCGCTTCCTTGTATTTCCAGGAACTGTCGAGCAGCGCCTTGGAAGGAATGCAGCCCACGTTCAGGCAGGTGCCGCCCAGGGCTTGCTTGCCTTCAGCGTCGGTGTACTTCTCGATGCAGGCAGTGGTCAGACCCAGCTGCGCCGCCTTGATGGCAGCCACGTAGCCACCAGGGCCAGCACCGATCACTACTACGTCAAATTTCTGCGACATTCAAAAATCCTCTTTTTTGCAGCAAGCGTGAAGCCGCAAGCCTCAAGCCAAACTGCGGTTACTCGCAGCTTGCAGCTTGAGACTTGCAGCTGCTTCTATCAAATATCCAGCAACAGACGAGCCGGATCTTCCAGCAGGTTCTTGATGGTCACCAGGAAGGTCACAGCTTCTTTGCCATCGATCAGACGGTGATCGTAGGACAGTGCCAGGTACATCATCGGACGGATAACGACCTGACCATTGATGGCCATAGGACGCTGGATGATGTTGTGCATGCCCAGAATCGCTGCCTGCGGCGGGTTGACGATCGGGGTCGACATCATCGAACCGAAGGTACCACCGTTGGTGATGGTGAAGGTACCACCGGTCATCTCGTCCATCGACAGTTTGCCGTCACGGGCTTTCTTGCCGAAGGTGGCGATGCCGCCTTCGATTTCAGCCAGGCTCATCAGTTCGGCGTTACGCAGAACCGGAACCACCAGACCGCGATCGCTGGAAACAGCAACACCGATGTCAGCGTAGCCGTGGTAAACGATGTCGCCGCCGTCGATCGACGCGTTGACAGCCGGGAAGCGTTTCAGCGCTTCGGTGGCCGCTTTCACGAAGAACGACATGAAGCCCAGGCGTACGCCGTTGTGGGACTTCTCGAACAGGTCCTTGTACTTCGAACGCAGGGCCATGACTTCAGTCATGTCGACTTCGTTGAAAGTGGTCAGCATCGCCATGTTCGACTGTGCTTCAACCAGACGCTTGGCCACGGTGGCACGAACACGGGTCATCGGTACGCGCTTCTCGATGCGGTCGCCAGCGGCGAACACAGGAGCAGCAGCCGAAGGAGCAGCAGCCTTGGCAGGCGCGGCAGCCGGAGCGGCTTTCTTGGCAGCAACAGCAGCAACCACGTCTTCCTTGGTCACACGACCGCCCTTGCCGGTGCCGGCAACGGAAGCGATGTTGATGCCGTTTTCTTCAGCCAGCTTGCGCGCAGCAGGAGCAGCAACAGGATCGTCTTCGCCTTCGGCAGCAGCTGGAGCAGCGGCAGCGGCCGGAGCAGCAGCGGCGGCTGGGGCAGCGGCAGCAGCGCCACCTTCAACGATGGAGCCCAGCACTTCGTCGGACAGGACGGTCTCGCCCTCGCCCTTGACGATTGCGCCCAGCACGCCATCAGCGGTAGCCAGAACTTCCAGTACGACTTTGTCGGTTTCGATGTCGACGATCAGTTCGTCGCGCTTGACGGCGTCGCCCGGTTGTTTGTGCCAGGTGGCAACGGTGCCATCGGCAACCGATTCCGGGAAAGTGGGGGCTTTGATCTCGATAGCCATTATCTGTGGTTCCTTAAATTCGGTTTCAGGTGCGCGAAGGCGTTAAATGGTAAACGCGTCTTGCAGGAGTTTTTCCTGCTGCTCGGCGTGCATCGATGCGTAACCACAAGCTGGGGCAGCAGAAGCCTCACGGCCCGCGTACTCAAGTACGAGAGACTTGTCGAGGTTACCGATGCTGCGACGCAAGTGGTGCTGGCTGCAGTACCAGGCGCCCTGGTTCATCGGCTCTTCCTGACACCAAACGGCATTTTTGACGTTGGTGTATGGAGCCAGGACTTCTTTCAAGTCGTCCTCAGGGAATGGATACAGCTGCTCGATACGCACGATGGCGATATCTTCACGGCCTTCGGCACGGCGTTTTTCCAGCAGGTCGTAGTAGACCTTGCCGCTACACAGAACAACGCGCTCGACCTTTTTCGGGTCCAGAGCATCGATTTCCGGGATCACGGTCTGGAACGAACCTTCGGCCAGATCTTCCAGGGTCGAGATGGCCAGCTTGTGGCGCAGCAGCGACTTCGGCGTCAGCACGATCAACGGCTTGCGCAGCGGACGAATCACCTGACGACGCAGCAAGTGGTAGATCTGTGCTGGCGTAGTCGGTACGGCAACCTGAATGTTGTGCTCGGCGCACAATTGCAGGTAACGCTCAAGACGTGCCGAGCTGTGCTCAGGGCCCTGACCTTCGTAACCGTGTGGCAGCAACATGGTCAGACCGCAGAGACGGCCCCACTTGTGCTCGCCGCTGGTGATGAACTGGTCGATTACAACCTGTGCACCGTTGGCGAAGTCGCCGAACTGGGCTTCCCAGATCACCAGCGCATCCGGCGTGGTGGTCGAGTAACCGTATTCGAACGCCAGTACCGCTTCTTCCGACAGGAACGAGTCGTACAGGTCAAAGCGTGGCTGACCGTCGTACAGGTGCTGCAGCGGAATGTAGGTGCCCGCGTCTTTCTGGTTGTGCAGCACAGCGTGACGGTGCGAGAACGTACCGCGGCCGATGTCCTGACCGGTCATGCGGATCGGGTGACCTTCGAACGCCAGGGTCGCGTACGCCATGGTTTCGGCGTAACCCCAGTTGATCGGCAGGCCGCCGGCTTGCATCTTCTGACGGTCTTCGTAGATCTTCGAGACCTGACGCTGAACCACGAAGCCTTCCGGAATTTCCAGCAGCTTGGCGGACAGTTCTTGCAGGGTCTTCAGATCAAAGCGAGTGTCGTGACGCGCAGTCCAGGCATGGCCCAGATACGGACGCCAGTCCACGAACAGCTCTTTGTTCGGCTCTTTGACCAGCGATTTCACTACGTGCAGACCGTTGTCCAGCGCGTTGCGGTATTCATCGACTTTCGCCTGAACACGCTCTGCGTCCAGCACACCGCCCTGGGTCAGACGATCAGCGTACAGCTCACGGGTGGTGCGCTGTTTGGTGATCTGCTGATACATCAGAGGCTGGGTACCGCTTGGCTCGTCGGCCTCGTTGTGGCCGCGACGACGGTAGCAGACCAGGTCGATCACCACGTCACGCTTGAACTGCATGCGGTAGTCGATGGCCAACTGGGTCACGAACAGCACGGCTTCCGGATCATCCCCATTCACATGGAGGATCGGCGCCTGGATCATCTTCGCAACGTCGGTGGCGTACTCGGTGGAACGCGAGTCCAGCGGGTTGCTGATGGTGAAACCGACCTGGTTGTTGATCACGATGTGCACGGTACCGCCGGTCTTGAAACCGCGGGTCTGCGACATCTGGAAGGTTTCCATGACCACGCCCTGACCTGCGAATGCAGCGTCACCGTGGATGGAGATCGGCAGAACCTTCTCGCCAGTGGCGTCATTACGACGATCCTGACGGGCGCGCACCGAACCTTCGACCACCGGGGAAACGATTTCCAGGTGGGACGGGTTGAACGCCATGGCCAGGTGAACTTCACCGCCGGCGGTCATCACGTTGGACGAGAAGCCCTGGTGATACTTAACGTCACCGGAACCCAGCTCGACCTTCTTCTTGCCTTCGAACTCGTCGAACAGCTCGCGCGGGTTCTTGCCGAAGGTGTTGACCAGCACGTTCAGACGGCCACGGTGGGCCATGCCGATGACGACTTCCTTGGTGCCGTAGGAACCGGAACGCTGGATCAGTTCGTCGAGCATCGGAATCAGGCTTTCGCCGCCTTCCAGACCGAAACGCTTGGTGCCCGGGTATTTGGTGCCCAGGTATTTTTCCAGGCCTTCACCGGCGGTTACGCGCTCAAGCAGGTGGCTCTTGATGTCGGCGGAGTACGTCGGACGACCACGCACGCTTTCCAGACGCTGCTGGAACCACTGGCGCTGCTCGGAATCGGTGATGTGCGTAAATTCAGCGCCGATGGTGCGGCAATATGTCTGCTGCAACGCTTCGTGAATTTCGCGTAGGCTCGCTTCCTCTTTGCCGATGAACAGGTCGCCGGCACGGAAGGTCGTATCAAGATCGGCATTGGTCAAGCCGTAATGATTGATCGACAGGTCTGCAGGTGCAGGACGCTGCCACAGCCCCAGCGGGTCAAGCTGGGCTGCCTGGTGGCCACGCATACGGTAGGCCTGGATCAATCGCAACACTTCAACTTGCTTCTTCTCGTGCTCACTGCTCACGCTGCCGGCGGAAACCGGTTGGGCGCGGCGCTGGTTCTTTGCCAGCAAGACGAAATGATCGCGAATTGTGGAGTGCGAAACATCGGTGGCAGAGTTGCCGTCAGCAGGCAACTTCTGGAAGTAGGTGCGCCACTCTTCTGGCACAGCGTTAGGGTCGTGCAGGTAGAGCTCATAAAGCTCTTCCACATAGGCAGCGTTTCCACCTGAAAGGTAGGCGCTGTTCCACATGCGCTGCATCACGCTTTCTTGCATGCTTGGTCACCCTCGGTTAGGGGAACACCATCGATGTCGACACCGAGCAAACTTGCAGAAGTCCGAATGCAGCGACTAAAACAAGCCACTTAGGATCACACTGATAGTCCGGGTACCAGCCCGGATGCCCCTGCTTGTCTCATTTCTTCAAAATAAGAGCGGCAGCTTGTGGCTACTGCTCTGGTTATAGCCATGACGCGGGTTGAAGCCCGCGCCACAGCCTCTACGGTACAGCGGTTACAGCAGCTGAATCACACGCCGCTCGAAAGCAGCATGTTACGGATGTGACCGATGGCCTTAGTCGGGTTCAGGCCTTTCGGACATACGTTGACGCAGTTCATGATCCCGCGGCAGCGGAATACGCTGAACGGGTCATCCAGCGAAGCCAGACGCTCGGACGTCTTGGTGTCACGGCTGTCTGCCAGGAAGCGGTACGCTTGCAGCAGTGCAGCTGGACCCAGGAACTTGTCCGGGTTCCACCAGAAGGACGGGCAAGAGGTCGAGCAGCAAGCGCACAGGATGCACTCGTACAGACCGTCGAGTTTTTCACGCTCTTCTGGCGACTGCAGACGCTCGATGGCCGGAGCCGGCGTGTCGTTCTGCAGGTAAGGCTTCACCTTCTCGTATTGCTTGTAGAAGATGCTCATATCGACGACCAGGTCACGGATAACCGGCAAACCTGGCAGCGGACGAACGATCAGCTTGTTACCTTTTACAACGGCGGACAGCGGCGTGATGCACGCCAGACCGTTTTTACCGTTGATGTTCATGCCGTCGGAGCCGCAGACGCCTTCACGGCAAGAGCGACGATAGGAGAAACCCTCGTCCTGCTCTTTGATCAGGGCCAGCACGTCCAGCACCATCAGGTCTTTACCACCGGTATCGACCTGGAATTCCTGCATGAACGGCGCAGCGTCCTGATCAGGGTTGTAGCGATAAACACTGACATTCAACATGGCGGTCACCCTTAATAAGTCCGGACTTTAGGTTCGAAAGTCGGAACAGTCTTCGGCGAGAAGTTCACGGCACGCTTGGTGACGCGCTTGTCACCCGGGAAGTACAGGGTGTGGCACAGCCAGTTTTCGTCATCACGATCTTCAAAGTCTTCACGGGCGTGAGCACCGCGGGACTCTTTACGTACTTCGGCCGCGATGGCGGTAGCTTCAGCCACTTCCAGCAGGTTTTGCAGTTCCAGCGCTTCGATACGTGCAGTGTTGAACGCCTGCGACTTATCGTTGATCTTCACGTTGGCGATACGCTTGCGCAGATCGGCCAGCTGAGCGATACCCTTCTGCATGTATTCGCCAGTACGGAATACACCGAAGTAGTTCTGCATGCAGCTCTGCAGCTCGCGACGCAGGGTAGCGACGTCTTCGCCGTCAGTACGGTTGTTCAGTGCGTTCAGGCGCGACAGGGCAGCTTCGATGTCGGCTTCGGTAGCGTCGTCGTATTCGATGCCGTCGGTCAGGGCTTTTTCCAGGTGCAGGCCGGCAGCGCGGCCGAATACCACCAGGTCGAGCAGCGAGTTGCCGCCCAGACGGTTGGCACCGTGAACCGATACGCAAGCCACTTCACCTACCGCGAACAGACCAGGAATGATCTGATCCACGCCATCGGCGTTCTGGGTGATCGCCTGGCCATGGATGTTGGTGGCAACGCCGCCCATCATATAGTGGCAAGTCGGAACAACCGGAACCGGCGCAACAACCGGGTCAACGTGGGCGAAAGTCTTCGACAGTTCGCAGATGCCTGGCAGACGGCTGTGCAGCACTTCCTCGCCCAAGTGGTCGAGTTTGAGCATCACGTGGTCGCCATTCGGACCGCAACCGTTGCCGGCGATGATTTCTTTAACCATCGAGCGAGCAACCACGTCACGACCGGCAAGGTCTTTGGCGTTCGGAGCATAACGCTCCATGAAACGCTCGCCGTGCTTGTTGATCAGGTAACCACCTTCACCACGGCAACCTTCTGTAACCAGTACACCGGCACCGGCGATGCCGGTCGGGTGGAACTGCCACATTTCGATGTCTTGTACCGGTACGCCAGCACGCAGAGCCATGCCGACGCCGTCACCGGTGTTGATCAGGGCGTTGGTGGTGGAAGCGTAGATACGACCTGCACCGCCGGTAGCCAATACGGTGGCTTTGGCGCGGATGTAGGAAGTTTCGCCAGTTTCGATGCAGATCGCGATCACACCGACGAAATCGCCTTCCTGGTTCTTCACCAGGTCGACAGCGTAGTACTCGTTCAGGAACGTGGTACCGGCTTTCAGGTTGCCCTGATAAAGGGTGTGCAGCAGGGCGTGACCGGTACGGTCGGAAGCCGCGCAAGTACGCGCAGCCTGGCCGCCTTTACCGTAGTCCTTGGACTGACCACCGAACGGACGCTGGTAGATACGGCCTTGTTCGGTACGCGAGAACGGCAGACCCATGTGGTCCAGCTCGAAAACCGCGGCCGGGCCTTCCTGACACATGTATTCGATAGCGTCCTGGTCACCGATGTAGTCGGAACCCTTGACGGTATCGTACATGTGCCAGCGCCAGTCATCGTTCGGGTCGGCCGAAGCGATGGCGCAGGTGATGCCACCCTGGGCCGATACAGTGTGCGAACGGGTCGGGAAGACCTTGGTGATCACGGCAGTCTTGTGACCGCCCTGAGCCAGCTGCAGCGCAGCGCGCATGCCGGCACCACCACCACCAACGATGATGGCGTCGAATGAAATCGTAGGAATGTTAGCCATGAATCAGATACCCCAGAGAATCTGCACACCCCAGACGAAGTAAGCGAACATCGCAACGCCGCATACTGCCTGGAAAAGGAAACGTATCGCCGTTGCGGACTTGCCGAACGCCATCGGCGTCAGGTAGTCAGTCGCGATGGTCCACATGCCGACCCAGGCGTGAGCGCCCAGAGCAACAAGGGCCAGGAGGCTGAAAATACGCATCCCGTTGTGGGCGAACAGTTCATGCCACTGGGCATACTCGAGGCCAGGGTGGGCCACGACGTATCCGATCAGAAAGATGAAGTAAGCCGCGAGAACGACCGCAGACACACGTTGCGCCATCCAGTCATAGAGGCCCGAACGCGACAGGTTCGTGACGTTAGTTACCATATCCAAACTCCTGCCAGAACGATTACCACCACGGAAACGGCGATAACGATTTTCGAGCCCAGTTTGCCGCCTTCCAGCGTCTCACCGATGCCCATGTCCATGATCAAATGGCGCACACCGGCTACCAGGTGATACAGCAGAGCGGACAGGATGCCCCAAATCACTAGCTTGGCTAGCGGACTGGTCAGACACGCTTTCACCTGACCGAAGCCTTCCTCGGAGCTGAGCGACTTGTCCAATGCATAAAGCATGATGGCAAGGCACACAAAGAGGATGACACCGGAGATACGGTGAAGAATGGACGTGTAAGCAGTGACTGGGAGTTTGATGGTCCTTAGGTCTAGGTTTACAGGTCGTTGGCTTTTCACGGCTTTTTTTTCACACTGAAGAGCCCCTAACAATCAGGGCAAAGTTGTTGGGGAGTGCACTGGTCAGGTAACCACCACCCAGGGATGCGACCCCCAATGAAAGCAAGCCCAAAAGCCCTTGGCGGTCGGTGGCCGAGTATAGACAGTTAGGCTACTAATGACAACGCAATCACCTACCCCAAATAGCTGATTGCACAAGTCGTATAAAAGGCGTAAATGGCAGTCAATTTCGAGGAAAAAGTGCGCTTAAAGCCTTCTGGAGCAAGACTTTAGGCAAATTGACATTCGAATTTATCTCACTATAGTGGTGCGGGCCCTGCGTGGGGGGTCTGTCTGATGATTTCAAGCATTAATAGGAGGCCACATGGCTGACAAAAAAGCGCAGTTGGTCATCGAGGGCGCAGCCCCCGTCGAGCTGCCCATTTTAACCGGCACCGTTGGTCCCGATGTTATCGATGTTCGGGGCCTGACGGCCACGGGCCGCTTCACTTTCGACCCAGGCTTCATGTCGACCGCCTCGTGCGAGTCGAAGATCACCTATATCGACGGCGACAACGGCATTCTGTTGCACCGCGGCTACCCGATCGAACAACTGGCTGAAAAGTCGGACTACCTGGAAACCTGCTACCTGCTGCTCAACGGCGAACTGCCGACTGCAGAACAGAAGGCCCAGTTCGTCAGCACCGTGAAAAACCACACGATGGTTCACGAGCAGTTGAAAACCTTCTTCAACGGTTTCCGTCGCGACGCCCACCCGATGGCCGTCATGTGCGGTGTAGTCGGCGCCCTCTCGGCCTTCTACCACGACTCCCTGGACATCAATAACCCGCAGCATCGCGAAATCTCCGCGATCCGTCTGGTTGCCAAGATGCCGACCCTGGCAGCGATGGTTTACAAGTACTCCATGGGCCAACCCATGATGTACCCGCGCAACGACCTGACGTACGCGGAAAACTTCCTGCACATGATGTTCAACACCCCGTGCGAGATCAAACCGATCAGCCCGGTGCTGGCCAAGGCGATGGACCGGATCTTCATCCTCCACGCCGACCACGAGCAGAACGCCTCCACTTCTACCGTTCGTCTGGCCGGCTCGTCGGGTGCCAACCCGTTCGCCTGTATCGCCGCCGGTATCGCCGCACTGTGGGGCCCTGCCCACGGCGGTGCGAACGAAGCCGTATTGACCATGCTTGACGAGATTGGCGATGTTTCGAACATCGACAAGTTCATCGCCAAGGCCAAGGACAAGAACGATCCGTTCAAACTGATGGGCTTCGGTCACCGCGTTTACAAGAACCGCGACCCTCGCGCGACTGTGATGAAGCAGACCTGCGACGAAGTACTGAAGGAACTGGGCATCAATAACGATCCGCAACTCGAACTGGCCATGCGCCTGGAAGAGATCGCGCTGACCGACCCGTACTTCATCGAACGCTCGCTGTACCCGAACGTCGACTTCTACTCGGGGATTATCCTCAAGGCGATCGGCATTCCAACCAGCATGTTCACCGTGATTTTCGCGCTGGCACGTACTGTTGGCTGGATCTCCCACTGGAAAGAAATGCTCTCCAGCCCGTACAAGATTGGCCGTCCGCGCCAGTTGTACACCGGCTACGAGTCGCGTGATATTTCCAAGCTGGAAGACCGCAAATAAGACCTGTCTTGCGATAACGTCTTAAGTTGTACCGGGAACGGCCTCTATTTATATAGGGGCCGTTTTTGTTTGTCTGGGATTTGGGGTTTTGGGATTGGGGGCATATCCGTTGCTGCGGGTGGTGCCGCTGGCGGTTTCGCTCTTACAGCGAGTCACCTTTTCCAAACGCCGAAAAGGTAACCCAAAAGGCTTTGCCCCGGCGTACGGCACTTCGCTGAGGCTCAGTGTTCCCTCGCTACGGTGTCCATCCGGGGGCATCGCCTACGGTTTGCTTCGCTGCACCTCCTCTCGATGTATGCGGCTACGCCGCACGGCGCTACGCGCCTACCCCCGGATGAACACCTCCGCTCGGCCTGCCGATGGGGCAAAAGATCAAAAGCCGAAGCCAGATCAAGAGCCCCTCACCCTAGCCCTCTCCCGAAGGGAGAGGGGACTGACGGTGGAGTTTGGGAGAGTTACGCCGACGTGCGATACCGCGGTGAACTCAGGCTCTAAAAAGCAAACAAATCGGCCCCCTCTCCCTCGGGAGAGGGCTGGGCGGGCGGCGTTCCGATGAGGGGCAAATCCAACACCGAACAAAAGCCGACCGCATGCTCTTCACCACTCAACAGGATGAGCGTTAGCTCGGCTGCAGCTCTTGATCTGTAAGGCGACGTCGGAAGGCTGAGTGGAGGGATTGATCCGGGGGTGGGAGCGCAGCGACCGTTTGGCGAAGCCAAACACAGCGAGAGGAGGTGCAGCGAAGCAAACCGTAGGCGCTGCGCCCGGATCGATCCCGGAGCGAAGGAACCCCGAGCCCCAGCGAGCGGGCCGCACGTAGGAGCAAGCCTTTTTGGTTACTTTTTCGGCGTCTGGAAAAAGTGACCCGCCGTAAGGGCGGAACCCTAAGCCGCCGTTACCGCAGCAACGGATATGTACACAGCTCTAGCCGATAACCGCCCAATAAAAATGCCCCGATCTCTCAACCGGGGCATTCAGCACAACATTTACAAAACCATCAAACCATCAATGCGAAACCGCCCCACTCGCCCCCAACCCAGTCTGCGAACGCACAAACTGCGGGAAGAACAGCGCCCGCTCGTTATCCGCAGCCGCCGACTTGTCAGTAATCGAGAAGAACCAGATCCCGACAAAAGCAATGATCATCGAAAACAGCGCCGGATACTCGTAAGGGAAGATCGCCTTCTCATGATGCAGAATCTGCACCCAGATGGTCGGGCCGAGGATCATCAGACCCACCGCACTCACCAGCCCCAACCAGCCGCCAATCATCGCACCACGAGTGGTCAGCTTCTTCCAGTACATCGAAAGCAGCAGCACCGGGAAGTTACAGCTCGCCGCGATGGAGAACGCCAAGCCCACCATGAACGCAATGTTCTGGCTTTCGAACAGAATGCCCAAGCCAATCGCCAACACTGCCAAGGCAATGGTGGTGATCTTCGAGACACGAATCTCGTCCTTCTCGTTCGCCTTGCCCTTCTTGATCACACTGGCATACAGGTCGTGAGACACAGCCGAAGCACCGGCCAGAGTCAGACCGGCCACAACCGCCAGAATGGTCGCGAACGCCACCGCCGAGATAAAGCCGAGGAAGATACTGCCACCGACCGCGTTGGCCAAGTGCACCGCCGCCATGTTGTTGCCGCCCAACAGCGCGCCAGCCGCATCTTTGAAGGCCGGGTTAGTGCTGACCAGCAGGATCGCGCCGAAGCCGATGATAAAGGTCAGGATGTAGAAGTAGCCAATGAAGCCAGTAGCGTAGAGCACACTCTTGCGGGCTTCTTTTGCGTCACTCACGGTGAAGAAGCGCATCAGAATGTGTGGCAGGCCAGCCGTACCGAACATCAGCGCCAGACCCAGCGAGAAGGCCGAAATCGGATCTTTGACCAGACCGCCCGGACTCATGATCGCTTCACCTTTGGCGTGAACCTTGATCGCTTCGGAGAACAGCGTGTTGAAGTCGAAGCCTACGTGCTTCATTACCATCAGCGCCATGAACGAGGCACCGGACAGCAACAGCACAGCCTTGATGATCTGCACCCAAGTGGTCGCCAGCATGCCGCCGAACAGCACGTACATGCACATCAGCACACCGACCAGAATCACCGCAACGTGGTAGTCCAGGCCGAACAACAGCTGGATCAATTTGCCGGCACCGACCATTTGCGCGATCAGGTAGAACGCCACCACCACCAGCGAACCGCAGGCCGACAGGGTGCGGATCTGGGTTTGCCCGAGGCGGTAGGACGCCACGTCGGCAAAGGTGTATTTACCCAGGTTACGCAGGCGCTCGGCGATCAGGAACAGAATGATCGGCCAGCCCACCAGGAAGCCGATCGAGTAGATCAGGCCATCGTAGCCGGAGGTAAACACCAGCGCGGAAATGCCCAGAAAGGACGCCGCGGACATGTAGTCACCGGCGATCGCCAGACCATTCTGGAAACCGGTGATCTTGCCGCCCGCTGCATAGTAGTCGGCCGCCGAGTTGTTTTTCTTCGAGGCCCAGTAGGTGATGTAGAGCGTCGCACCGACGAACGCCACGAACATCAGGATCGCGGGAATGTTCAGCGGCTGTTTGGCCACCTCCCCCGTCAACGCGTCAGCCGCCCAGACACCCGGCGCGAAAGCCGCAACACTCAATAAAGCCAGTAGACGCCGGATCATTGCTGAGCCTCCTTGAGAATCGCATTGTTCAGGTCGTCGAACTCGCCATTGGCGCGGCGCACGTAGATAGCGGTGAGAATGAAGGCTGAGAGAATCAGTCCGACACCGATCGGGATGCCCCAGGTAATCGAGGATTCCGGACTGAGTTTCGCGCCCAGAATATGCGGCCCGTAAGCGATCAGAAGAATGAAGCCAGAGTAAAGCCCGAGCATGATCGCCGAGAGTATCCAGGCGAACTTTTCCCTTTTTCGCACCAGCTCCTTGAATCGGGGACTGTTTTGAATCGAGAGGTAAATGCTGTCGTTCATTGTTTTTATCCTCGCAGCACAGATTATTGTTGGAACATAGCTAATGTATGCGGCTGCGGGAGCGGTAACAGACGACCTTAGTAGTAGAACGCCATGACACTTTTGCCAATTTCCGGTACGCCACAAAACAACTGTAGGAGTGAGCCTGCTCGCGATGGCGTTTTATCAGTCGATATTTTCATCAGCTGACGGGACGCTATCGCGAGCAGGCTCACTCCTACACGGGTATGGCGGGGTGGCGGTTATTTGGTCCAGTCAGCCACGCGATCCGGGTGCTTGGCGACCCAATCCTTGGCCGCTGCGTCAGGCTTGGCACCGTCCTGAATCGCCAGCATGACTTCGCCGATTTCGTCTTTCGACGCCCACTGGAAGTTCTTCAGGAACTTGGCCACTTCCGGCGCTTTGGTCGCGAGTTCTTTGCTGCCGATGCTGTTTACGGTTTCAGCTGCGCCGTACACGCCTTTCGGGTCATCGAGGAAGCGCAGTTTCCACTTGGCGAACATCCAGTGCGGCACCCAACCCGTGACGGCGATGGATTCGTTTTTCTTCTCGGCACGGGTCAGCTCGGCAATCATGCCGGCGCCGGAACTGGCCTTGAGGGAATACTTGTCGAGGCCGTAATCCTTGATCGCCTGATCAGTCTTGAGCATCACGCCCGAACCGGCGTCGATGCCGACGATGCGATTCTTGAAGGTGTCGTCGGTTTTCAGGTCTTCGATCGACTTGGCTTTCACATACTCCGGCACGATCAAGCCGATTTTCGCATCCTTGAAGTTCGGACCGTAATCGACGACCTGATCCTTGTTTTTTGTCCAGTATTCACCGTGGGTCACTGGCAGCCAGGCCGAAAGCATGGCGTCGAGTTTGCCGGTGGCCACGCCCTGCCACATGATCCCGGTGGCGACGGCTTGCAGCTTCACGTCGTAGCCGAGTTTCTGTTTGATGACTTCGGCCGCCACGTGGGTGGTCGCGACGCTGTCGGACCAACCGTCAACGTAACCGATGTTCAGGGTCTGTTTTTCTGCGCTGGCGAAAGTGGAACTCATCGCAAGCACCAGAGCGGCACCTGCGCCTAAAAGTCGTCGCATCTTCATCGTTACTTCCCCGAAATGCTGCGCCCGACGGATGCCGGGCATCGTCAACGTATTGTTATGGTGCACAGCGCCCCCATCACGCCTGACCGCAAACCAACTCGAACATCAGCGGAGTACTGATGGCTTGATCATCAACCTGACGCCGCAGGCGACCTGCTCTGTCAGCGACCTCAAGGCAACGAGAAACGACATCAGAAGGCCATTAATCGCGGCTATATAAATGACGCCAAATAATCCGCCCGAACTTTGCATGTGCAAATCATGCAGGTCACCAACCCCTCTATAAATGCAGGTAACATGCCTCGCTTTGCAGCCACTCGGCCTGACCATGTCCGCGACTTCCCGTTTCCCCGCTCTGCCTTATCTCTTCGCCTGCCTGCTCGGGCTGTTTGCCCTCGGTGGCTTCTGGTACGGCCTCGGCCAACCGGTGATTCTGCCCGACGCCGCGACCCCGACGCATAAATTGCAGTGCGCCTCCTATACCCCGTTCGATAAAGACCAATCGCCGTTCGACGTGCCGTTCAAACTGCGCCCGGAGCGCATGGACGCCGACCTCGCATTGCTGGCGACACGCTTTGAGTGCATACGCACTTACTCGATGACAGGCCTGGAAGCGCTGCCGGATCTGGCGCGCAAACACGGCTTGAAATTGATGATCGGCGCGTGGGTCAACAGCAATCCGGTGGACACCGAGAAGGAAGTCGACCTGCTGATCAAATCGGCCAACGCCAACCCGGACGTGGTCAGCGCGGTGATCGTCGGCAACGAGGCGCTGCTGCGCAAGGAAGTCACCGGCGCGCAACTGGCCCGATTGATCAACAAGGTCAAAAGTCAGGTGAAGCAACCGGTCACTTACGCCGATGTCTGGGAGTTCTGGCTCAAGCATCCTGAAGTCGCGCCAGCGGTGGACTTTCTGACTATTCATTTGCTGCCGTACTGGGAAGATGATCCGTCGAACATCGACGTCGCCCTGCAGCATGTGGCGGATGTGCGCCAGGTGTTCGGTAATAAATTCGCGCCGAAAGACGTGATGATCGGCGAAACCGGCTGGCCAAGCGAAGGCCGCCAGCGTGAGACCGCCCTGCCGAGTCGGGTCAACGAGGCCAAATTCATTCGTGGTTTTGTCGCGATGGCCGAGAAGGAAGGCTGGCATTACAACCTGATCGAAGCCTTCGACCAGCCGTGGAAGCGCGGCAGTGAAGGCGCAGTCGGTGGCTATTGGGGCTTGTTCGATGCCGACCGTCAGGACAAGGGCGTGCTGGCAGGGCCGGTGACCAACGTCCCCTATTGGAAGGAATGGCTGGCGGTCGGTGGTTTGATTTTTCTTGGCACGCTGATCCTTGGCGGTCGCGTCCGCACCACGCGTTCGGCGCTGGTGTTGCCGCTGCTGGGTGCCCTCGCCGCTTGCTCGATTGGCGCCTGGGGTGATCTGGCACGGGTAACCACGCGGTTTGCCAGTGAGTGGCTGTGGGTCGGCTTGTTGACGGCGCTAAATCTGTTGGTATTGGCACACGCGGCGTTGACGCTGAGCGCCCGTACTGGCTGGCGTGAGCGGGCGTTCAATCTGCTGGAGCGCCGCGCAGGATGGCTGGTCGCGGCGGCAGGTTTTGCCGCAGCCGTGATGATGCTGGAGATGGTCTTCGATCCGCGTTATCGCAGCTTTGCGAGCATGGCGTTTGTGCTGCCAGCGCTGGTTTATCTGTGCCGGCCGGTGAGCGTGCCGCGTCGGGAGATTGCGTTGCTGACGTTTATTGTCGGCGCGGGAATTGCGCCGCAGCTGTATCAGGAAGGGTTGCAGAATCAGCAGGCGTGGGGGTGGGCGTTGGTCAGCGCTCTGATGGTCGCTGCGTTGTGGCGCTGCCTCCGCGTTCGCAAGGACTGATCAAAAGCAAGATCAAAAGATCGCAGCCTTCGGCAGCTCCTACAAGGTGTACGCCATCTCAATGTAGGAGCTGCCGCAGGCTGCGATCTTTTCCATCAGGCAGTACGAGACTCGCGGACCAACCGCAACCCGGCAATCACCAACGCAAACACCGCAAACGTGGTGTTGTACAACGCCAGTGCCGGCACTCCGACCGCCAGCGCCAGCACCGCCAGCCACCACCCTGCCCGCCCCGGCAATACAAACCCGATCAACGCCGCGCCCAGCGCCGTCCAGCCCAACACCTTGAAATGAATCATCAAGCCCAGGTTCGACCGCACCTGACATTCCCAGCGGCTGGCCTCGTCGACGCAGATGCCCACCCACTTTCCGTCTTCCATAAAGCCATAACGCGCGCCATAACTGGCGGCCAGCCACAACGGCAACAGAACGAGCAGCAAAATCACGGGCAAACGGCGGGACATGAAACACTCCAATCTTCGGAAATCGGCGGCCAGCTTAATCTGCCGCCAGCCGTGTGCAAGAACTAACAACTGTTAACTATTCATTCAGGGCGTGCAAAGTGTATCGTCCAGCTACTATTACTCCGAATTCTGCCTGTTTGGTGCCGCAGCATGGCACTTTGGCGCAACCCCGGTGGTCATAGCCTGCGAACTTCATTCGGCACCTTCCTCTAAGGGATCTAGTCATGCTCCGTTCCTTGCGCTTCGCCGCGCTGTTCAGCGGCCTTATTTTGAGTGCGTCCGCACTGGCGGTGGATATCGATGCCGCCAGTTATGGCTACCCCCTGACCAACCCGTTCGAGGCGACCATCGCCACGACGCCGCCGGACTTGCGCCCGGAATTGCCGCTGGACGACGACATCAATCAGTCGGACCGCAGCCTGACGTTGCGCCCGGAGCGAGAGTTCATCCTGCCAGACAACTTCTGGGCGGTGAAAAAACTCACCTATCGCATCGCCACCCAGGACAAACCGGCACCGCTGATCTTCCTGATCGCCGGCACCGGCGCGCGTTATGACAGCACCCTCAACGAATACCTGAAAAAGCTCTACTACAAGGCCGGCTATCACGTTGTGCAGCTGTCTTCGCCAACCAGTTTCGACTTCATCAGCGCCGCCTCCCGCTTCGCCACCCCAGGCGTGACCAAGGAAGACGCTGAGGACATGTACCGGGTGATGCAGGCTGTGCGCGCGCAGAACCCGAAACTGCCGGTGACCGAGTATTACCTGACCGGTTACAGCCTCGGCGCCCTTGATGCCGCCTTCGTAGCGCATCTGGACGAGACGCGCCGCAGCTTCAACTTCAAGAAAGTCCTGCTGCTCAATCCGCCGGTCAACCTCTACACCTCGGTGACCAACCTCGACAAGTTGGTGCAAACCGAGGTGAAAGGCATCAACACCAGCACCACGTTCTATGAACTGGTGCTGTCGAAGCTGACCCGCTACTTCCAGCAGAAAGGCTACATCGACCTCAACGATGCACTGCTTTACGACTTCCAGCAGTCCAAGCAGCACCTGACCAACGAACAGATGGCGATGTTGATTGGCACCTCGTTCCGCTTCTCGGCGGCCGACATTGCCTTCACCTCGGATCTGATCAACCGCCGCGGCCTGATCACTCCGCCGAAATTCCCGATCACCGAAGGCACCAGCCTCACGCCGTTCCTCAAGCGTGCGCTGCAGTGCGACTTCGACTGCTACCTGACCGAACAGGTGATCCCGATGTGGCGTGCGCGCACGGACGGCGGCAGCCTGCTGCAACTGATCGATCAGGTCAGTCTGTATGCGCTGAAGGATTACCTGCATGACAGCCCGAAAATCGCCGTGATGCACAACGCCGACGACGTAATCCTGGGCCCGGGCGACCTCGGTTTCCTGCGTAAAACATTCGGTGATCGCCTGACCGTTTATCCACTGGGCGGCCATTGCGGCAACCTTAACTACCGCGTCAACAGCGACGCCATGCTGGAGTTCTTCCGTGGCTAAATATCTCCTGCTGATGGCAGCGCTCCTCTGCGCAGGCGTGGCCCAGGCCGACAACAGTAAAGCCAACGCGCCGGTCGTCGTCGACAGCGACGGCTTCAAAGAGCCGCTGTCCAAACTCAAGTTCAACCCGGGGCTGGATCAGCGCGAGTTCGAGCGTTCGACGCTCAACGCGCTGAACGTCTACGACCCGCTGGAGTCGTGGAACCGCCGGGTTTACCACTTCAACTACCGCTTCGACCAATGGGTGTTCCTGCCGGTGGTCGATGGCTATCGCTACATCACGCCGAGTTTTGTGCGTACCGGGGTAAGCAACTTCTTCAACAACCTCGGTGACGTGCCGAACCTGGTCAACAGCCTGTTGCAGTTCAAAGGTCAGCGCTCGATGGAAACCACCGCGCGCCTGCTGCTCAACACCACCATCGGCATTGCCGGCCTTTGGGACCCAGCGACCGCCATGGGCCTGCCGCGCCAGAGCGAAGACTTCGGCCAGACCCTGGGCTTCTACGGTGTACCGGGCGGCGCCTACTTCGTGCTGCCAATCCTCGGCCCGTCGAACATCCGCGACACCGCCGGTCTTGCTGTGGATTACACCGCCGAATCAGCGATCAACTTCCTCAACGTCTCGGAAGTCAGCTCCAACCACCCGGAAATCTGGGCCCTGCGCGCGGTCGACAAGCGCTACCAGACCAGCTTCCGCTACGGCCAGATGAACTCGCCGTTCGAGTACGAGAAGGTGCGTTACGTGTATACCGAGGCGCGTAAGTTGCAGATCGCCGAGTAAAAACGGCAGGCACAAAAAAGGGCCATTCAATGAAAATTGAATGGCCCTTTTTATTGGCACAACACAAATCAACTGTAGGAGTGAGCCTGCTCGCGATAGCGGTGTACCAGCCACCATTTGCAGTGCTGACACACCGCTATCGCGAGCAGGCTCACTCCTACAAAGGGTTTTGTGTTGAATGTCAGTTTTTCAGGGCTTTCCAGATTTTGCCGACAACGGAAACCACCGCCAACACCACAGCACCAGCGATGATCCCCGCCACACCATTGAGCAACATCGGCACCGCAAACCCGGCACTCCCCGCCGCTGCGCCAACGCCTTCAATCCAGTGATGCACTACCGGCACACCGTGGGTGAGGATGCCGCCACCGACCAGGAACATCGCCGCCGTACCCACCACCGACAAGGTTTTCATCATGTATGGCGCGGCGCTGAGAATGGCGCTGCCGACTTTTTTCGCAAACTGCCCAGGCTTTTGCGTCAGCCACAGGCCGAGGTCGTCGAGTTTGACGATGCCCGCCACCAGGCCATAAACGCCCACCGTCATCACAATCGCAATGCCGGACATGACAATCACTTGCTGAGTCAGCGAGGCAGTTGCCACGGTGCCCAGAGTGATCGCGATAATCTCTGCCGAGAGAATGAAGTCGGTGCGAATCGCGCCTTTGATCTTGTCCTTCTCGTACGCCACCAGATCGGTCGCCGGATCCGCTACCGCCTCAGTCAGTTGCGCATGTTCGGCTTCATCTTCAGCCGCGCTGTGCAAAAACTTGTGCGCGAGCTTCTCGAAGCCCTCGAAACACAAGTACGCACCACCGACCATCAACAATGGCGTGACCAACCACGGCACGAACGCACTGATCGCCAGCGCCGATGGCACCAGAATCAGTTTGTTGACGAACGAGCCCTTGGCCACGGCCCAGACTACGGGGATTTCCCGTTCGGCACGCACGCCGGAGACCTGCTGGGCGTTGAGCGCCAGATCATCGCCGAGTACGCCGGCGGTCTTCTTGGCGGCCATTTTGCTCATCAACGCCACGTCGTCCAGCACGGTGGCAATATCGTCGACCAGCACCAGCAAACTGCTTCCTGCCATGAATCCTGTTTCCTTTTATGTATGAATGTTGCGAAGCATAACGCGACCTTAGACCACGCGGGGCATTCTTGAGCGCTGCGCGAGGCCGGTGCTACCATGCGCAACCGCCAGAACAGGCAAGGAACCACCGGGTTTATGAGCACAATCCGCGAGCGCAACAAAGAACTGATCCTGCGTGCCGCCAGTGAGGAGTTTGCCGACAAGGGCTTCGCTGCGACCAAAACCAGCGACATCGCCGCCAAGGCGGGATTGCCCAAGCCCAATGTCTACTACTACTTCAAGTCCAAGGAAAACCTCTACCGCGAGGTATTGGAAAGCATCATCGTGCCGATTTTGCAGGCCTCGACTCCGTTCAATCCGGACGGCGTACCGAGCGAAGTGCTGAGCGGCTACATCCGCTCGAAGATCCGCATCTCCCGCGACCTGCCCTTCGCCTCGAAAGTATTCGCCAGCGAAATCATGCACGGCGCCCCACACCTGAGCGCCGACCTGGTCGAGCAACTCAACGGCCAGGCCAAGCACAACATCGATTGCATCCAGAGCTGGATCGACCGCGGGCAAATTGCCCCGATCGACCCTAATCACCTGATGTTCAGCATCTGGGCCGCAACCCAGACCTACGCCGACTTTGACTGGCAGATTTCTGCGGTCACGGGTAAGGACAAGCTGGATGAAGCCGATTATGAAGCGGCGGCGCAGACGATAATCCGGTTGGTGTTGAAGGGGTGTGAGCCGGACTGAAGTTTTGCGGAGACGCCATCGCTGGCAAGCCAGCTCCCACAGGTTTTTGTGTTGAATTCAGATTTAGCAACCAACACAAATCCTTGTGGGAGCTGGCTTGCCAGCGATGGAGGCAACTCCATTCAAAATTGTTAAAGCCAGACTGCATCCCACAGCGGATAGTCGCCAATCTCTTCGACGAGTCCCGCCCGTAAAGGGTTAGCTACGACATATCGCGCCATTTTCACCAGATCCTCTTCCCGCCGCAGCGCACGGTCGTGAAAACCCTGCTGCCAAAGCGGTCCTTTCCGGTGGATGGACATATTCACTTCCCGCGTAACCAGCGACTTGGTTTCGCGCATCAGTTTTTTGAGCGAACAATTTTCCAGTTCGATCAGCCAGTGAAAATGATCCGGCATAACAACCCAGGCCAGTGATTTTGCTAGTCCAAGATTTTGCGCACGACGAAACTGATGAACGACCAATCTGCCCAAAGCGAAATCGGCAAAGATCGGTTCTCGACCAAGTGTGTTGGTAGTCAGTAAATAGATTCGATTCGGCTCGGCATAGCGGCCGGCTCGCAGGCGATGTGAAGCAGGAAGATCAGGCAATCCATTGCCCCTTCATGATGAGTTCATCAAAAGGCTAGACCTCAGCGATCTATTTGGCTGGATCTGTCTTTTTTCATGATGTGTCAGTCTAGCCGCCATCGCTGGCAAGCCAGCTCCCACAGGGTTTTGTATTGGTTACAAAATCTCAATACGACAGAGAACCTTGTGGGAGCTGGCTTGCCAGCGATGACTTTCGGTCAGACGCTAATGATCAAGCAGCCACCCCCGCATCCGCCCGCAACTCCAACGCCTCCACCGCCCTGATCGCCACCTGCTCATCAATATCCGACAAATCCCCGCTGATGCCGATCGCGCCCAGCACATTCCCCGCCTGATCCCGAATCAACACACCACCCGGTGCCGGCACGACGCTGCCTTGGCCCATGCTGTTGAGTGCGGCAATAAACGCCGGGCGTTGTTGTGCATCCAGTGCCAGCAGGCGTGAGCCTTTACCCAGGGCAATCGCCCCCCAGGCTTTGCCGATGGCGATGTTCGGACGTAGCAGGCTGGCGCCGTCTTCGCGTTGCAGGGTGATCAGGTGGCCGCCGGTATCGAGTACCGCGATGGTCAGCGGCGCGGCGTTGATGCCGCGCCCTGCAGTGATGGCTTGGTTGACCAGGTTGACTGCGACTTTCAAGGTTAAAGCGCTCATGGTGCCGTCCTCATTTTGTTATAGGGAAAGTCGTGGGCCTGCGGTTTTCTGCCGCAGCCCGATGCAACAAATAGAACACAATGAGTTATTTTTTTGTATACAATAATTCTCGAAAAGCGCCACATGCGACGAAAAGCCACAGTCAGACAGGCTTCCGACGAATGAAACAGGCGCTTGAGAAAATGGATTGACCTGCGCCGTCCGCCGTGAATACACTCTGCGCAAAGCCACTTGTATACAATTACAAAACGTAAAGAGGCACAAAACCATGAGCAAAATGAGAGCAATCGAAGCCGCCGTTCTGGTGATGCGCCGTGAAGGGGTTGATACCGCTTTTGGCATCCCGGGCGCTGCCATCAACCCGCTGTACTCCGCCTTGCAGAAGGTCGGTGGCATCGATCACGTCCTTGCTCGCCACGTGGAAGGCGCCTCGCACATGGCCGAGGGCTACACCCGCACCAAGGCCGGCAACATCGGCGTGTGCATCGGTACTTCCGGCCCTGCCGGTACCGACATGGTCACCGGGCTCTACAGCGCCTCGGCCGACTCGATTCCAATCCTCTGCATTACCGGCCAGGCACCCCGCGCCCGTATGCACAAGGAAGACTTCCAGGCTGTCGACATCACCAGCATCGTCAAGCCAGTCACCAAGTGGGCGACCACTGTTCTGGAACCGGGGCAAGTGCCTTACGCGTTCCAGAAAGCGTTCTTTGAAATGCGCTCCGGCCGTCCTGGCCCGGTGCTGATCGACCTGCCGTTCGACGTGCAGATGGCCGAAATCGAATTCGACATCGACGCTTACCAGCCGCTGCCATTGGCCAAACCGACCGCGACCCGCGTTCAGGTCGAGAAGGCTTTGGCTTTGCTGGATCAGGCTGAGCGTCCATTGCTGGTGGCCGGCGGCGGCATCATCAACGCCGACGCCAGCGATCTGCTGGTTGAGTTCGCTGAACTGACCGGCATCCCGGTGATCCCGACCCTGATGGGCTGGGGCACCATCCCGGACGATCACCCGTTGATGGTCGGTATGGTCGGTCTGCAGACGTCGCACCGTTACGGCAACGCGACCATGCTGAAATCCGACGTGGTGTTGGGGATCGGTAACCGTTGGGCCAACCGTCACACCGGTTCGGTTGACGTTTACACCGAAGGTCGCAAGTTCATTCACGTCGACATCGAAGGCACGCAGATCGGTCGTGTGTTCACGCCGGATCTGGGCATCGTTTCCGACGCCGCTGCTGCACTGACCGTGTTCATCGAAGTGGCCCGTGAATGGCAAGCCGCCGGCAAGCTGAAAAACCGCAGTGCCTGGCTGCAAGACTGCCAGCAGCGCAAAGCCAGCCTGCATCGCAAGACCCACTTCGACAACGTGCCGGTGAAACCACAGCGCGTTTACGAAGAAATGAACCAGGTGTTCGGCAAGGACACCTGCTACGTCAGCACCATCGGTCTGTCGCAGATTGCCGGCGCGCAGTTCCTGCACGTCTACAAGCCGCGTCACTGGATCAACTGCGGCCAGGCCGGTCCGTTGGGCTGGACCATTCCGGCAGCGCTGGGCGTGGTGAAGGCCGATCCGAGCCGGAAAGTCGTGGCCCTGTCGGGGGACTATGACTTCCAGTTCATGATCGAAGAACTGGCGGTCGGCGCTCAGTTCAAACTGCCGTACATCCACGTCGTGGTGAACAACTCGTACCTGGGTCTGATCCGTCAGGCGCAGCGCGGGTTCGAAATGGACTACTGCGTGCAGCTGTCCTTCGATAACCTGAACGCGCCGGAACTCAACGGTTACGGTGTTGACCACGTCGCAGTGGCTGAAGGCCTCGGCTGTAAAGCGCTGCGTGTATTCGAGCCCTCGGAAATCGCCCCTGCCCTGCGCAAGGCCGAACAGATGATCGAAGAGTTCAAGGTGCCAGTGATCGTCGAGATCATTCTGGAGCGTGTAACCAACATCTCCATGGGCACCGAGATCAACGCCGTCAACGAATTCGAAGACCTGGCGCTGGTCGGCAACGATGCGCCAACGGCGATTTCGCTGCTTGATTAACTGCTGACCGCTGATCGTTCCCACGCTCTGCGTGGGAACGCAGCCCGGGACGCTCTGCGTCCCAAAGCGGACGCAGAGCGTCCATTGAGGCATTCCCACGCAGAGCGTGGGAACGAGAATCTAGAACGGGAGACCACCATGCCGCGTTTCGCAGCCAACCTGTCCATGCTGTTCACCGAACAGGATTTCCTTGCCCGTTTCGACGCCGCCGCCAAGGCTGGTTTCAGCGGTGTCGAGTACCTGTTCCCGTACGACTTCAGCTCCGCTGAAATCAAGGCCAGGCTCGACGCCAACGGCCTGACCCAAGTGCTGTTCAACCTGCCGGCCGGTGACTGGGCCAAGGGCGAGCGCGGTATCGCGTGCCTGCCGGATCGGGTCGAAGAGTTCCGCGCCGGGGTCGATCTGGCGATTGCCTACGCGCAAGTGCTGGGCAACACCCAGGTCAACTGCCTGGCCGGTATTCGTCCGCAAGGCGTTGACGATGCCACGGTGGAAAAGACCTTCGTCGCCAACCTGAAATACGCCGCCGACAAGCTGCAGGCAGCGGGCATCAAACTGGTGATGGAAGCGATCAACACCCGCGACATTCCGGGTTTCTACCTGAACAACACGGCGCAAGCCCTGTCGATTCGCGAGCAGGTCGGCAGCGCCAATCTGTTCCTGCAATACGACATCTATCACATGCAAATCATGGAAGGCGATCTGGCCCGCACCCTGCAATCGCACCTGGGCGAGATCAACCATGTGCAGCTCGCGGACAACCCGGGGCGCAACGAACCAGGCACTGGTGAAATCAACTATCGGTTCCTGTTCGAACACCTCGATCGCATCGGTTATCAGGGTTGGGTGGGTTGCGAGTACAAGCCGCTGACTACCACCGAAGCAGGCCTCGGCTGGCTGAAAACCCACAACGCAATCTGACGCAGATCCCCTGTAGGAGTGAGCCTGCTCGCGATGAATTCACCTCGGTACACCTGATGTACCTCAGCGCCTGAATCGCGAGCAGGCTCACTCCTACATAAAAGCAGCTCCCTTTTTGCTTGAAGCAGCAATAAAAACAAGAGGATTTTCTCATGGCTAAAATCGGATTTATCGGCACCGGCATCATGGGCCACCCAATGGCTTCGAACCTGCAGAAAGCCGGTCACAGCCTGTTCCTGTCCGCGCACCACGACGCCGCCCCGGCCGACCTGGTCGCCGCTGGCGCCGTCGCCCTGGCCAACCCGCGCGAAGTGGCGCAGGAAGCTGAATTCATCATCGTCATGGTCCCGGATACCCCGCAGGTCGACGACGTACTGTTCCGCGCCGACGGCGTTGCCGCAGGCCTGAGCAAAGGCAAAATCGTCATCGACATGAGCTCGATCTCGCCAACCGCGACCAAGGCGTTCGCCGCCAAGATCAACGAGAAAGGCGCGCAGTACCTCGACGCACCGGTGTCCGGTGGTGAAGTCGGCGCCAAAGCTGCGACCCTGAGCATCATGATCGGTGGCGACGCCGATGCCTTCGAACGCGCGCTGCCGCTGTTCCAGGCCATGGGCAAAAACATCACCCTGGTCGGTGGCAATGGCGACGGTCAGACCGCCAAAGTCGCCAACCAGATCATCGTCGCGCTGAACATTCAGGCCGTTGCTGAAGCCCTGCTGTTCGCTTCGAAAAACGGTGCCGATCCAGCCAAGGTGCGTGAAGCACTGATGGGTGGTTTCGCCTCCTCGAAGATCCTTGAAGTGCACGGCGAGCGCATGATCAAAGGCACTTTCGATCCAGGCTTCCGCATCAGCCTGCACCAGAAGGATCTGAACCTGGCCCTGCAAGGCGCCAAAGAGCTGAACATCAACCTGCCGAACACCGCCAACGCCCAGCAAGTGTTCAGCACCTGCGCGGCCATCGGTGGCAGCAACTGGGACCACTCGGCGCTGATCAAGGGTCTGGAACACATGGCCAACTTCTCGATTCGCGACAACAAATAAGCCACTGCCCCGTCGCTCGTTCCCACGCTCTGCGTGGGAATGCAGCCCGGGACGCTCCGCGTCCCTGCCGAAGCGGACGCAGAGCGTCCATTGAGGCATTCCCACGCAGAGCGTGGGAACGATCATCAGCATTAACCAAGAACAATAAGATTGGGAGCCCGCCATGTCGGTCGATCCGCAACAACTGCTGCGCGAGCTGTTTGCCACAGCCATCGACGCGGCTCATCCGAACCAAGTCCTCGAAGCCCATTTGCCTGCTGATCGCAGCGGTCGGGTGATCGTCATCGGCGCCGGTAAAGCCGCCGCGGCGATGGCGCAAGTGGTCGAGCGCTGCTGGGAAGGTGAAGTCACAGGCCTGGTGGTGACCCGTTACGGTCACGGCGCCCCGTGCGAAAAAATCGAAGTGGTCGAAGCCGCCCACCCGGTACCGGACGCTGCCGGTCTGGCCGTGGCCAAACGCGTGCTGGAACTGGTCAGCAACCTGACCGAGGACGACCGCGTAATCTTCCTGCTCTCCGGTGGCGGCTCTGCCCTGCTAGCGTTGCCGGCCGAAGGCATCACCCTCGCCGACAAGCAATCGATCAACAAAGCCCTGCTCAAATCCGGCGCGACCATCGGCGAGATGAACTGCGTGCGCAAGCACCTCTCGGCGATCAAGGGCGGCCGCCTCGGCAAGGCCTGCTGGCCTGCCACTGTGTACACCTACGCGATTTCCGATGTACCGGGCGACCTCGCCACGGTCATCGCTTCCGGCCCGACCGTGGCCGATCCAAGCACCTCCGCCGAAGCGCTGGCGATCATCAAACGCTACGGCATCGAGATTCCGGTTTCGGTACGCACCTGGCTGCAAAGCCCTGAGTCGGAAACCGTCAAACCCGGTGATCCAAGCCTCGCGCGCAGCCACTTCCAGTTGATCGCTCGCCCTCAGCAATCGCTGGACGCTGCGGCGGTGAAATGCCGTCAGGCCGGTTTCAGCACGCTGATCCTCGGCGACCTCGAAGGCGAATCGCGCGAAGTGGCAAAGGTCCACGCCGGTATCGCCCGCCAGATCATCCATCACGGCCAGCCATTGGCGGCACCGTGCGTGATTCTCTCCGGCGGCGAAACCACCGTGACCGTGCGCGGCAATGGCCGTGGCGGACGCAACGCCGAGTTCCTCCTTAGCCTCACCGACAGCCTCAAAGGCCAGCCCGGGGTTTACGCCTTGGCCGGTGACACCGACGGCATCGACGGCTCGGAAGATAACGCCGGCGCAATCATGACCCCGGACAGCTACGCCCGTGCCGCCGCCCTCGGTTTGAGCGCCAGCGACGAGCTGGATAACAACAACGGCTACGGCTATTTCGCGGCGCTTGATGCGCTGATCGTCACCGAGCCGACCCGCACCAACGTCAACGACTTCCGCGCCATCCTGATCCTTGAGAGCTGCAAATCATGACGCCTGATAAAAAGGTCAAAATCCTCGCCACCCTCGGGCCTGCTGTCGATGGCATCGAAGACATCCGTGAACTGGTCGAAGCCGGGGTCAACATCTTCCGCCTGAACTTCAGCCACGGTGATCACGCCGACCACGCCAAGCGCTATCAGTGGATCCGCGAAGTCGAGCGCCAGCTCAACTACCCGCTGGGCATTCTGATGGACTTGCAGGGACCGAAACTGCGCGTCGGCAAGTTCGCCGACGGCAAGGTGCAGTTGCATCGTGGTCAGGCGTTCCGTCTTGATCTGGACGCAACACCGGGCGATGAACGCCGAGTGAATCTGCCGCATCCGGAGATCATTGCCGCGCTGGAAGCCGGCATGGATCTACTGCTCGACGACGGCAAACTGCGTCTGCGTGTGGTCACCAAATACGCTGACGCGATCGACACCACCGTGCTCAACGGCGGCGAGTTGTCGGATCGCAAAGGCGTCAACGTGCCGCAAGCAGTGCTCGACCTCAGCCCACTGACTGCCAAGGATCGTCGTGACTTGAGCTTCGGTCTGGAACTGGGTGTGGACTGGGTCGCGCTGTCGTTTGTGCAACGCCCGCAAGACATCATCGAAGCCCGCGCATTGATCGGCGACAAAGCCTTTTTGATGGCGAAAATCGAGAAGCCTTCGGCCGTTGAGCAACTGCGCGAAATCGCTGAACTGAGCGACGCGATCATGGTTGCCCGTGGCGATCTCGGCGTTGAAGTGCCGGCCGAAAGCGTGCCGCAGATTCAGAAGAACATCATCACCACCTGCCGCGAACTCGGCAAACCGGTGGTGGTGGCGACGCAGATGCTTGAGTCGATGCGCTTCTCCCCTGCCCCGACCCGCGCCGAAGTGACTGACGTTGCCAACGCCGTGGCCGAAGGCGCCGATGCGGTGATGCTGTCGGCGGAAACCGCGTCCGGTGAATACCCGCTCGAAGCGGTGCAGATGATGAGCAAGATCATTCGCCAGGTGGAAAACGGCCCGGATTATCAGACCCAACTCGACGTCAGCCGGCCGAAAGCTGAAGCGACCGTTTCCGATGCGATCAGCTGCGCGATTCGTCGTATCAGCAACGTGCTGCCGGTGGCGGTGCTGGTCAACTACAGCGAGTCCGGTGCGTCGAGTTTGCGTGCAGCGCGGGAACGGCCGAAAGCGCCGATCCTCAACCTGACGCCGAACCTGCAGACCGCACGGCGTTTGAGCGTGGCGTGGGGCATTCATTCGGTGGTCAACGATCGCCTGCGTCAGGTCGATGAGGTTTGCTCCACCGCGCTGGAAATCGCCCAGGCGCAGGGTATGGCCGAGCGCGGCGACACACTGCTGATCACTGCGGGGGTGCCGTTCGGGCAGCCTGGGTCGACTAACTCGCTGCGGATCGAAACATTGATTTAACCGCCCACCATGATCGTTCCCACGCTCCGCGTGGGAATGCGGCCCGGGACGCTCTGCGTCCCAAGAGCAGACGCAGAGCGTCCTATGAGGCATTCCCACGCAGAGCGTGGGAACGATCAGTATCGAATGACATGCCATGCCTGCCAATCACTTCAACACCCACTGCCCCGACTGGGCCGAGGCTTTGCTCAACGGTTTCAGTCAAATATTCCTCCAGCGCCATCCGCTGTGCGGCCTGCTGTGCCTGTTGGCGATCCTGCTGACCGCGCCGGTGCTGTTCGCCGGTGCGCTGCTCGGTGCCGTCGCCGGTTTGCTCACCGCACAACGGCGCAACTACGCCAAGGCTGATCGCCAGGCCGGACTGTTCAGCTACAACGGCGTGCTGCTCGGCTTGCTGCTGAGCCTGTATTTCCCCTGGTCGCCAATGCTGCCACCGCTGATTCTTGCCGCTGGCGGCTTGAGCGCAATGGTCACGCAGCAATGGCTCAAACACGTCTACAGCAGCCGCTCCATACCGGCCTACACCTCACCGTTCGTGGCCATGAGCTGGATCCTGCTACTGTTCGCCGAGCCGTCGGCGCCGATGACGCACATCGAGATGAACACGCTGAACCTGCTCGCCGCTGAACTGCGCGGTTTGGGTCAGGTGATGTTCCTCGGTCATCCACTGGCCGGCGCATTGATCGCCGTCGGTTTGCTGATCGCTGATCGCCGTGCATTCTGCTGGGCGCTGCTGGCGTCGGCGATCGGCCTCGGCTCCAGTCTGCTACACCACGAAACCAGCGCTGCACTTTTAGGCCTCGGCAGCTATAACGCCGTGCTCGCCGCCCTCGCCTTCTCCGCGCAACGCCAACAACCGTGGCTGCCGCTGGTCGGCATCGTGTTAGCGCTGCTGGTTACACCGCTGTTTGCCGCCGTCGGCCTCGCCACGTTGACCGCGCCGTTCATCCTCGCCGGCTGGCTGATCCGCGCCGGGATTCAGATGCTCGGCAAAGCCACCGTCGAGCGTGCGCCTTGCGCTCACGGGGAGAATCAACCTAGGCTGCGCTGATCTTCGATTCAGGCGTTATCCATGGACAGCAGCAACAGTTGGCGCGAACGGCTTTACGTCATGATTTTCCAGAGCGACACCCTCGCCGGGCGTCGCTTCGACGGCACCCTGCTGTTGATCATCCTCGCCAGTCTGGTGATCGTGATGCTCGACAGTATCGACAGCATTCACCAGAACTATGCCGACGTGCTGGCCTACATCGAGTGGGGCTTCACGATCATCTTTCTCGGCGAGTACATCCTGCGTCTGTACTGCTCGCCCAAGCCGTTGCGCTACGCCTTCAGCTTTTACGGGCTGGTGGATCTGCTGGCGATCGTGCCGGGCATCCTCGCCCTGTATTACAGCGATGCGCAGTACCTGCTGATTATCCGGATCATCCGCATGCTGCGGATTTTCCGCGTGCTCAAGCTCAGCCCGTACCTCAAGCAAGCCAATTATCTGATGTCGGCGCTGCGCGGCAGCAAGCAGAAGATCGTGGTGTTTCTGGTCAGCGTCTGCACCCTGGTGACGGTGTTCGGCACCTTGATGTATGTGATCGAAGGCCCCGAGCATGGCTTCACCAGCATTCCCAAAGGCATCTATTGGGCGATCGTCACGCTGACCACCGTGGGCTTCGGTGACATCGTGCCGAAGACCCCGCTGGGCCAGGTGATTTCGTCGCTGGTGATGATCACCGGTTACTCGATCATCGCCGTGCCGACCGGGATTTTCACCGCCGAACTGGCCAACGCCATGCGCGGCGAACAGCTGCAACACGATTGCCCAGTGTGCAAGAAAAACAGCCATGAACATGGCGCCGCGTTTTGCTCGCGATGCGGCAATGCGCTGTTTAAGAAACTGGAATAAGCAAAGAATTTTTTAATCTTTAAACGACTATGCGCGCGCCGTTATAGTCAGTGGCAATTGAACATCACCCCCGAACCTGTAGGAGCTGCCGCAGGCTGCGATCTTTTGATCTTGATGTTGTAAAAACAAAATCAAAAGATCGTCCGAACGCGGCCCGAGCCTTCGGCAGCTCCTACATAAATAGACAACAAGGAATGCGCAGTGAAAAAACTCTTTGGCGCCTCACTTCTCGCCGCCGGCCTGGCCTTGGCCAACATCGCTCAGGCAGCCCCGACGCTGCTCAACGTTTCCTACGACGTGATGCGCGATTTCTACAAGGACTACAACACTGCGTTCCAGAAACACTGGCAAGCCGAGCACAACGAAAACATCACCGTACAGATGTCCTTCGGCGGCTCGAGCAAGCAAGCGCGTTCGGTGATCGATGGCCTGCCGGCTGACGTCATCACCATGAACATGGCCACCGACATCAACGCCCTCGCCGACAACGGTAAACTGGTCCCGGAGAATTGGGTCACGCGTCTGCCGAACAACAGCGCACCGTTCACCTCGGCCACCGTATTCATCGTGCGCAAAGGCAACCCGAAAGCCCTGAAAGACTGGCCGGATCTGCTCAAGGATGGCGTGCAAGTGATCGTGCCAAACCCGAAAACCTCGGGTAACGGCCGCTACACCTACCTGTCGGCGTGGGGTTATGTGCTGAAGAACGGTGGCGACGAAAACAAGGCCAAAGACTTCGTCGGCAAACTGTTCAAGCAAGCGCCGGTGCTGGATACCGGTGGCCGCGCCGCCACCACGACCTTCATGACCAACCAGATCGGCGACGTGCTGGTGACCTTCGAAAACGAAGCGGAGATGATTGCCCGCGAGTTTGGTCGTGATCAGTTCGAAGTGGTTTACCCGAGCGTTTCGGCTGAGGCTGAGCCGCCGGTATCGGTGGTCGACAAAGTGGTCGACAAGAAAGGCTCGCGTGCGGCGGCGGATGAGTACCTGAAGTACCTGTGGTCGCCGCAAGGTCAGGAGATTGCGGCGGCAAACTACCTGCGTCCGCGTGATCCGGCGGTGCTGGCGAAGTACACCGATCGCTTCCCGAAAGTTGATTTCCTTTCGGTAGAGAAGACCTTTGGTGACTGGCGTACAGTGCAGAAGACTCACTTCAATGATGGTGGGGTTTTCGATCAGATTTATAGCGGGCAGTAAGGCTTGAGCTGACATAAAAAGGCGACCCACAGTGGTCGCCTTTTTTGTGGCCGCCTTACCCTCACCCCAGCCCTCTCCCGGAGGGAGAGGGAGCCAACCGAGGTGTCTGGCGAATTACATCGACCTGAAAGACCTTATCGATTATGGATTCACCACAGCACGTTCAGGTCGGTGTACCTCTCAAGCATCCCCCAATCAGTCCCCTCTCCTTTTGGGAGAGGGTTAGGGTGAGGGGCTTTTACATCGGCGGCGTCACCCCATCCTTACCCGCAGAAATCGACTGCGCCGTCAGCGTGCCATCCGCACTCTGCGTGACGAACGTAACAATCTTCACCCCAACCTTCAGCAAACTCCGATCCCCGGGCACCAGATTGACGATCGGCACATCCTCCGGCACTAGAATCTTCTGCTGCCCGCCCTTGTAGTTCACCGTCAGCACCCGCCCGTTGCTCACCACCAGGTCGCCGACGCTGCCATTGGTCATGCTGCTGCCCTTGGCCAGATCGAACGGCCGATGGCCGTCGCCGCTGCCCGCCAGTTCCGGCGGAAACACATGCACCTCCAGTGCCTTGAGCGTTCCATCCTCCTGAGGCATCGCCGCCGAACCAATGTAACTGCCGGGTTTGATGTCCTCGATATTGGCCAGGGTGACCGCGCGAACTTTGGTGTCACCAGTCAACTGGATCACCACGTTCTCACCGCTGTTGACGTGGACTTTGAGGCTGTCGGCGCTGACCCCGGTGATCTCGCCGCGCACGCCGAGGCGCATCCCCGGTGCGTCGGCGGCCTGTGCGCTCATCGCGCCGAGCAGGCTGATCAGGGCAATCGTTGCGGTGTGGCGAAGCGTCTGTCGAAACATTGCAATCCTCCGGTCATGAATGTTGAACAAGCCAATGCAAACATAAGCACGCTATCGAACAGGATGTAAGTGAATGTATCATCGACCCGCAACGGTCGGACGCAAGGTCCGCCGATGGATGACACGCCGCTAGCACCCCCTCATTGCGCAACGGAATAACTGACATCAACCGAAGGCGTCTTCTGCCCATCCGGTTTGCCCCATAGCCTTAGCGCATTCTTTCGCTGGATCGAGAAACCTTATGACCACCACCACTCACGCAATGACCCGAGGCATGGTGCTGCTGTTCGCCTTTTGCTGCGGCGCCATCGTTGCCAACATCTACTACGCACAGCCGATCATCGGCCTCATCGCGCCCGATATCGGCCTGAGCGACACCATGGCCAGCTTCATCGTCTCGCTGACGCAGATTGGCTATGCGCTGGGCCTGTTCTTTCTGGTGCCGCTGGGTGATCTGCTGGAGAACCGCCGGTTGATGATCATCACCACCGTGGTGGCGATTGCCAGCCTGTTGGCGGCGGCGTTTACCGATCAGCCGAATGTGTTTCTGCTGATCTCGTTGTTGGTGGGCTTCAGTTCGGTGTCGGTGCAGATTCTGATTCCTTTGGCGGCACACTTGGCGCCGGAAGAATCCCGTGGCCGAGTGGTCGGCGGGATCATGGGCGGTCTGCTGCTGGGTATTTTGCTGGCACGGCCGGTGTCGAGCGTGGTCGCCGACCATTTGGGTTGGCGCGCGATGTTCATGATTGCTGCCGCACTGATGGCGGCGATCAGCGTGGTACTGGCGTTGACGGTGCCCAAGCGCCAGCCGGATCACAGCGCTACCTATGGCCAACTGATCGGCTCGTTGTGGACGCTGTTGCGCCAACAACCGGTACTGCGTCAGCGCGCGTTTTATCAGGGCTGCATGTTCGCCACGTTCAGCCTGTTCTGGACTGCCGTGCCGCTGGAACTGGCGCGTAACCATGGCCTGTCGCAAAGCGAGATCGCGATCTTCGCCCTGGTCGGCGCCATCGGTGCCATCGCCGCGCCGATCAGCGGACGACTGGCCGACGCCGGCCACACCCGCATCGCCTCGCTGCTGGCCATGGTCTTCGCCAGCCTGAGCTTCCTGCCCGCCTTCATCCACCCGGCCTACAGCGTGATCGGTCTGACCGTGACCGGCGTGGTGCTCGACTTCTGCGTGCAGATGAACATGGTCCTCGGCCAGCGCGCGGTCTACTCGCTGGACGCAAAAAGCCGTGGTCGTCTGAACGCGCTGTACATGACCAGCATCTTCATCGGCGGCGCCTTCGGCTCGTCGGTGGCCAGCGCGGTATTCGAGCATGGCGGCTGGTTGTGGATCGTGATTGTGGGAAGTGCGTTCCCGCTGTTGGCGTTGTTGCGGTTTTTGAGTGTTTCGCAGCGTGGTTCATTAGCGACGGCATAAGGCGCCAAAAGCTTCGCGAGCAGGCTCGCTCCCACAGGTTATTGATTGAACCTGGAGGAGCGATGAAGCTTAATAGCGAACCAGTTTCTCCATCGCCGCGTCTGCCAGAAAGGAGGAGCGGCTTTTGACGTTGTGTTCGCGCACATAACGATCGATGCGCTGAATCACATAACCGGGCAGCGTTACGTTGACCTTCTCGGTCTTGCCGAGATAGGGCGAAATGTCCAGCTCGAGCATGCCCCATCCCATGTCGGCAAAGTCCGGATTACTGCGATGAGCGGATGCCGAAGTCGGCATAGGAATCGACTCCCCGTCCGCCGCAATCTCCTGCAGCATGATGTGGGCGACTTCAACTGCCGCCTTGTAGGCATCTTCAAAGCTATCCCCTGCTGTAACGGCGCCGGGAATATCGGGGATCTGAATACCGATGGCAGTGTTCTCGTCTCCCCACTCGATACAGATTGGATATTGCATTATGGATCTCCTTCGAAACTGGCTGGCGGGTTGTACAACCCGGCACGTCTCCTGATGCTTTTGACTGTCCCCAACGGCAAATCCTTTTTCGGATGAGGAACGGGAATCGTGTAAGGGTTGTAACGGTGCCTGAAAATGTGATGACTGCCGGTAATCCGGTCCAGCGTCCAACCCGCCTCCTCCAGCTCCTTGATCAATAACCTGCTTTGCACCAATCGCCTCCTTGCCCCGGCCCATTAAAAGTAACCCTAGAGTTATCTTTACTCAAGCACGAAAATCCACAGAGCGACGTCCGGTTGTTTTACAGAGTGTGATTGAAACGCTAGATCCTGAGCTTTACGCAGCACTTCCTTGAGCAATTTCTGTGCGAACCCAGCAGGCACACAGCAAAACGGCGATCCGAAGATCGCCGTTTGCATTCACTGCCCGAACTGCTTGCCCAACCCCGGTGGCACGCCGTGGATGTTGGTGTCTTCCCACGGGCCATTGGGGCTGACGGAGCGGCTCCAGCCGTTGTTCCAGCGGTAGTAGGTGCGCTGGCGGTAGAAGGTGTTGGTCTGGTCGTCGAGGACGTAGACGCCGAGTTTCTGGTCCCAGTGGCTGTTGCCGCCCGGTGGTGGGGCGAAGCTGGCTGAGGTGCGCGGGACGGGTTTTGCCGGTTTCGCCGGGATGCTTTTGCCCGGGGTTGGCGAGGTCGACGGCGTCGGGCTCGGTTGTGACGGCGGAATCGGCGGCAGGTTGGTCGTCGGTTCCGGTCGTTGCACCGCACATGCACTCAAGCCCAGGGCCAGTGTGAGGACTGTGATTCGGGCGATGGTGTGCATGGCGGTGCTTTCCTGTTGTGTCCGGCTATTTGTCCGGGCTGTCGATGGTCAGTTTTTGTAGCGCAGTGGTGCTGCTGGCCAGAGGGCCGCTGCGACCGACCCACTCACCGGCGGTCGGTTGACCAGCCCGTGAGATGCGCGCAACCAGTTGGACTTCAGGGAAGTTCGACAGTTTCAACTGCGGCATCATTGCGTCGGCATCGCCCAGTTCGACGGTCACCGGTAGATCGGCCACGGTTAGACGCTTGGCGGCCAGCGGTGCCGGCGGGCCAGAGGTGGCGCGGGCGAAGATAAACACGCTGTCACCCGGTTGCACTTTGCTTCTGAGTTCGCTGGCCAGATTGACGCTGACTTTCAACAGCGCGGCTTTCGCGGCTACGGGCGCCTGAGCAACCTTGCCACCGCTGGCTTCCAGACGCTCGGCGGCGCGTTTGATCCCACCTTGCAGCGCGGCGCGGGAGTTGTCCTCCGGCGGCAATTGCGCCAGCAAGCGGTTCCAGTAATCGATGGCTTCCTGATAACGCTCGCCTTCGAACGCAGCGATGCCGAGCAGACCAAGGCTGGTGACCTCTTTCGGATCGGCCTTCAGCGCCTCGTAAGTCAGCGCCTGAATTTTCGTCGACCACTTCTTGCCGTCAGCAAAATACTGCGCCTGCGCCCACTGGCCGAGCAGTTCCGGTTGACGACCGGCCAGATTCGCGGCGCGTTCAAACATCTTCGCTGCGTCCGCCGGACGCTCCTGAGCCATGTAAGTACGACCGAGGAAATACAGGCCTTCCGCAGAGTCCGGTTGCGCCGCGACAGCACGTTCCAGACGCTGGGTCATCTCTTCCATGGACTGCGGTGCTTGGGCGAATTCGCGGGTCAGTTCGACTTTGTCGGCAGCGCCGAAATGCAGATAGAGACCCAGGCCCAACACCGGAACCAGCACAGCCGCCAACAACGGCAAGGGTTTACCCAGCTTGGACACACGCGGTGCGGCAACGCCTTCGGTATCCGCCAGCAACTCACGCGCCGCCTCGGCACGGCCGCTGTCCATTTGTGCCGCGTCGAGTACACCTTCAGCCTGTTGCGATTGCAACTCGGCGACACGCTCCTGATACAGCGCGACGTTCAGGGCAGTGCGATCCTCTTCACGCTGGGCGCGACGCTCACGCAAAACCGGGATCAGCAGAAAACTCAGGGCGACCAGAAGCAACAGCCCTGCGGCAAGCCAGAAATCAATCATTCTTGGTTTTTATCCAACAGTTGGTCGAGGCGCTGACGCTCTTCGCTGGACAGCGCTTGCAGGGTTTCGGCGCGCTGGCCGCGACGACGACGGACAATCACCGCGATCACCACCAAACCACCGAGCAACAGCCCGGCCGGGCCGAACCACAGCAGTGCGGTCTTGGCGTTGAGCGCCGGTTTGTAGCGGACGAAATCACCGTAGCGATCAACCATGAAGTCGATGATCTGCTGGTTGTCCTTGCCCTCGCCGAGCATGCGGAAAATCTCTTTACGCAGGTCCGCGGCAATCGGCGCGTTGGAGTCGGCGATGTCCTGGTTCTGGCACTTGGGGCAGCGCAGTTCCTTGGTCAGTTCACGGAAACGCTCGCGATCACCTTCTTTGGCGAACTCATACGTATCGATCGCGGCATGGGCGACGCCGGCCAGACTCAAGCCCAAAACCACGGCAGCCAGAAAGCGCTTCATGGCTTGGCCTCGTCGACCAGCGCCTGATACTTGGCGGCGAGTTTTTCGCGCCAGACCTGCTCGTCGATCACGCCAACGTACTTGTCACGAATGATGCCCTTGGCGTCGATGAAGAAGGTTTCCGGTGCACCGTACACACCCAGATTGAGGCCCAGCGAGCCCTCTTCGTCGCGGATATCCAGCGCATACGGATTGTGGAACTCGGCCAGCCACTTCAAGGCATCGGCGTTGGTGTCTTTGTAGTTGATGCCGTAGATCACCACGCCACGCTCGGCGAGTTTGTTCAGCACCGGATGCTCGACCCGGCAGGAAATGCACCAGGTGCCCCAGACATTGACCAGCGCCGGTTTGCCGAGAATGTCAGCCTTGGTCAGGGTCTTGTCGCCCTGCACTGCCGGCAACGAAAACTCCGGGAACGGCTTGTTGATCATCGCCGACGGCAGTTCCGCCGGATCGAGGTACAGACCGCGATAAAGAAATACCGCCACCAGCAGGAAAATCGCCAGTGGCACCAGCATCAACCAACGTCTCATGCAGCCGCTCCCGTCATGCCCAGTGCTTCACGCACCTTGGCTTTCACCTTGACCCGATAACGTCGATCCAGCGCCGCCAGCAAACCACCCAAACCTGTGAGCAAACCGCCGAACCAGATCCAGCGCACAAACGGTTTGACGTGCACGCGCACCGCCCATGCGCCATTGTCCAGCGGCTCGCCGAGGGCAACGTAGAGGTCGCGAGTGAAACCAGCGTCGATCCCGGCTTCGGTCATCATCGAACTCTGCACGGTATACAGGCGTTTTTCCGGGTGCAGCACGCTGATTTCCTTGCCGTCGCGGATCACCCGAATGGTGCCCTTGTCGGAGGTGAAGTTCGGCCCTTCGAAGTGCTTGGCGCCTTCAAAGATGAAGTGATATCCGGCCAAGTCCATCGACTCGCCCGGCGCCAGACGCAGATCGCGCTCGGCACTGTTCTGGCTCGACAACACCACGCCCAACGCACACACGGCGATGCCCAGGTGCGCGATCTGCATGCCCCAATAGCTGCGAGTCAGCGTCGGCAGACCTTTGATCAAACCTTTGTGGCGAGTCTTGTCGACAATGTCGCGCGCACCGGCGAGCAACACCCACGCGGCGAGCAGGAAGGTCGCGATCACTGCCCAGTTGAAATCGCCGTAAGCGACACCAGCCACCACGGCCAGCGCGACGCTGCCGAGCAATACCGGGGTCAGCATGCCGGCCAGCCATTTCACCGGCGTGTCTTTCCAGCGCACGATCACGCCGATCGCCATCACCACCATCAGCAATCCCATCAACGGGATGAACAGCGCGTTGAAGTACGGCGGGCCAACCGACATCTTGGCACCGCTCAGGGCATCGAGAATCAGCGGGTACAGCGTGCCGAGCAGGATCATCGATGCAGCAACGACCAGTACCAGGTTGTTACCCAGCAGCAGGGTTTCCCGCGACCACAGGTTGAAACCGACCTGACTCTTGACTACTGGTGCGCGCAGGGCGAACAGCGTCAGCGAGCCGCCGACCACAAACAACAGGAAGATCAGGATGAACACGCCGCGCTCCGGGTCAGAGGCAAACGCATGCACCGAGGTCAGCACGCCGGAACGCACGAGGAAGGTGCCGAGCAGGCTCAGCGAGAACGCGGCAATCGCCAGCAACACCGTCCAGCTCTTGAACACGCCACGTTTTTCCGTGACCGCCAGCGAGTGAATCAGCGCGGTGCCGACCAGCCAAGGCATGAACGAGGCGTTCTCCACCGGGTCCCAGAACCACCAACCGCCCCAGCCGAGTTCGTAATAGGCCCACCACGAACCGAGGGTAATGCCGATGCCGAGGAAGGCCCAGGCGACGATGGTCCATGGACGCGACCAGCGTGCCCACGCCGCATCAAGGCGACCGCCCATCAATGCCGCGATGGCAAAAGCGAACGCCACCGAAAAGCCGACATAACCCATGTACAACATCGGCGGATGCACGATCAGGCCGATGTCTTGCAACAACGGATTCAAGTCGGCGCCATTGCTGGGCATTTGCGGCAGGATGCGTTTGAACGGGTTGGACGTCAGGATCAGAAACAGCAGGAAACCGGTGCTGATCATGCCCATCACCGCCAGTACACGAGCGAGCATGACTTGCGGCAACTGCCGCGAGAACACCGACACCGCGAACGTCCAGCCGCCGAGAATCAACGCCCACAACAGCAACGAACCTTCGTGGGCGCCCCACACCGCGCTGAATTTGTAATACCACGGCAACGCGGTATTGGAGTTGTTCGCCACATACGCGACGGAGAAGTCATCGGTCATGAACGCGTAGGTCAGAATGCCGAACGCGAACAGCAGAAAAGCAAACTGGCCCCACGCCGCCGGCTGGGCCAGGCTCATCCAGAAACGGTCGCCACGCCAAGCACCGACCAATGGCACCACGGCCTGCACCAGGGCAAAACACAGGGCCAGAATCATCGCCAGATGGCCGAGCTCAGGAATAAAAATCGTCGACGTCATCGATCAACCCTCCTTCGCAGGCGTTGGTGCCGATTGACCACTGTCTTTCAAGGCTTTGGTCACTTCCGGTGGCATGTACTTCTCGTCGTGCTTGGCCAGCACTTCATCGGCCACCACCACGCCATCGGCGTTGAGCTTGCCGAGGGCGACAATGCCCTGCCCTTCACGGAACAAGTCCGGGAGGATGCCGCGATAGGTGATAGTCACGGATTTGTTGAAGTCGGTGACGACGAATTTGACGTCGAGCGAATCCGGCGAGCGTTGCAGCGAACCCTTCTCGACCATGCCGCCAGCACGGATGCGCGTGTCTTGCGGTGCTTCGCCGTTGGCAATCTGGGTCGGGGTGTAGAACAGATTGATGTTCTGCTGCAGGGCGCTGAGCGCCAGGCCGACGGCAGCGCCGACCCCGACCAGAATGGCCAGAATGATGATCAGACGTTTCTTGCGCAGCGGATTCACTTGCCGTTCTCCCGGCGCAGACGACGCGCCTCTTGTTGCAGATAACGCTTGCGGGCCGCGATCGGCGCCACCACGTTGAGGATCAGCACCGCCAGACAGATGCCGTAGGCCGACCAGACATACAGGCCATGATGGCCCATGGCGAGGAAGTCGCCGAATGAAGCAAAACTCATCGAGCGGCCTCCAGACTGTGCTGCACTTCTTCTTTCACCCAACTGGCGCGGGCCTCACGCTTAAGCACTTCAAGACGCATGCGCAGCAACAGCACGGCGCCGAAGAAGCAGTAGAAACCCAGCACCGTCAGCAGCAGTGGCAGCCACATTTCGGCAGGCATTGCCGGTTTTTCAGTCAGGGTGAAGGTCGCGCCCTGGTGCAGGGTGTTCCACCACTCCACCGAGTATTTGATGATCGGGATGTTGATCACGCCGACGATGGCCAATACCGCACAGGCCTTGGCGGCACTGTCACGGTTGCTGATGGCATTGCCCAGCGCGATCACGCCGAAATACAGGAACAGCAGAATCAGCATCGAGGTCAGGCGCGCGTCCCAGACCCACCACGAGCCCCACGTCGGTTTGCCCCAGATCGCCCCGGTGACCAGCGCGACGGCGGTCATCCACGCGCCGATCGGAGCAGCGCATTGCAGGGCGACGTCGGCCAGTTTCATCTTCCACACCAGCCCGACCACACCGCACACCGCCAGCATCACGTAGATCGACTGAGCGAGCATCGCGGCGGGTACGTGGATATAGATGATGCGAAAGCTGTTGCCTTGCTGATAATCCGGCGGCGCGAAGGCCAGGCCCCAAATTACGCCGACGCCGATCAGCAGCAACGCTGCGATGCTCAGCCATGGCAAGAACTTGCTGCTGATGCCGTAGAACCACTTGGGCGAGCCGAGCTTGTGAAACCAGGTCCAGTTCATACTGTTTCCATCACGGGTGCCGCTCATCGGTGTGAGCAGTCTCAGGGTCTTTGCTGGTCAAATTTTAACCAGACCTCATTATTCGCCGACGCTGATCTTCAGGCCAGCAGCTATTGCAAACGGTGTCAGGGTGATCGCCAGAGCGGTCAGGCTACCAAGCCACAGCAGATACCCGGTCGCCGGCATGCCTTGGAGGGCTGCCTGCAAAGCGCCACTGCCGAGGATCAACACCGGGATGTACAACGGCAGAATCAGCAGCGCCAGCAACAGGCCGCCACGTTTCAAACCGACCGTCAGTGCCGCGCCCACCGCGCCGAGCAAGCTCAACACCGGTGTTCCCAGCAGCAACGAAAACAGCAAAACCGGCAGGCAGGCGGCAGGTAAACCGAGCATCAACGCCAGCAACGGTGAGAGCAAAACCAGCGCAAGACCGGAGAAAAGCCAGTGTGCCAGCACCTTGGCCAAGACCAGAAGTGGCAACGGGTGCGACGAAAGGACCCACTGTTCCAGGGATCCGTCTTCGAAATCACTGCGGAACAGCCCGTCCAGTGAGAGCAGGACCGACAACAGCGCCGCCACCCAGACTAACCCGGGGGACAGGTTTTGCAACACTTGAGTTTCCGGGCCGACGGCCAGCGGGAACAACGCGATGACGATGGCGAAGAAAATCAGCGGATTGGCCAGTTCCGCCGGGCGGCGAAACAGCAGTCGGGATTCACGGGCAACCAGCAGGCCAAACACACTCATACTGCCCAGTTCCCCAGATCGATATCGCGATAACCGGCCGGCATCCGGCTCAGCGTGTGATGCGTGGTCAACACCACCAGGCCACCGCGTTCGCAGTGTCCAGCCAGATGCTCTTCGAGCTGCGCCACACCCTGTTTGTCGAGGGCGGTGAACGGTTCATCGAGAATCCACAGCGGCGGGCTGTCCAGATACAAGCGCGCCAGCGCCACACGGCGTTGCTGGCCGGCGGACAGGCTGTGGCAGGGAACATCTTCGAAACCGCGCAATCCTACGGCTGCCAAGGCTTGCCAGATGGCGTCGCGCTCGGCGGGATGATGCAGGGCGCAGAGCCAGGAGAGGTTTTCTTCCGGGGTCAGCAAATCCTTGATCCCGGCGGCGTGGCCGATCCACAGCAGGTTGCGTGCGAGTTCGCTGCGTTGTTCGGTCAGCGGCTGGCCATTGAGCAGGACTTGCCCGGCGGTCGGCTGCATCAAACCGGACAACAGGCGTAAAAGGCTGGTTTTACCGCTGCCGTTGGGCCCGCTGATCTGCACCATATCGCCACTGGCGAGTCTCAATTCGAGGTTTTCGAAGAGCAGCCGCAGATCACGTTCACACGCGAGGGCAACGGTTTGCAGGACAGGACTGGTCAAGGGATCACGGGCCTTATACGGTTCAAGTCGGCTCTGGCGCGGCCGTTAAAGAGATGCAGCATAGATGCATTGACGGCTCGATCTAGAGAGCTGGGTCAAACAATTGCTATGTTTTTTATTCGAAGCGCAAGACGGGCGGCATTATACATGTCGTGCCTTACTCTCAAGAGTGCATTTTCCTCAGGTTGTGTCCGCGTATGACAGGCGAAATAAACATCCTCCCGCTCCCGCCCCCCCCCCCGGCGACCGTTCGCCCGCAGGTCGGTGAGCTGCTCAAGCTGCTGACCCCGGTCGAAGGCCTGATCGGCGCCGGGCAAAGCGCCAAGGCCGAGGTGTTGTCGCTCAAGCAGGCGGATCAGACTTTTCAGTTATTGCTCAAGGTGACCGTCGACGGCGGCCGCCAGACCACCGTGCAAGCGACCAGCAATCTGCCGCTACCCCAAGGCACCAGTCTGGCGATCACTCAGCCCTCGGCGGGCAATCTGGCGATTACTGTGCAACAAGCCATTGCCAACAGCGTCGCCACCCTCACCCGCATCGACACCGCACAATTGCCGGTCGGCACCCTGCTGCAAGGCAAGGTGCTGACCTCGCAGGCGCTGCCGCAGACGCCGGGGCAGGCAGCGGTGTTCCGCTCGCTGGTCAGTTTGCTCAACACCGCGCAGAGCGGCAGCACACTGACCATCGACAGCCCGCAGCCGCTGCGCATCGGCACTTTGCTGTCGGCGTTGGTCGAAGACGCACAAACCCTGAAATTCCTGCCGATGAGCAGTCGCCAGGAACAACTGGCCGTGAGTCAGCAACTGCTCGGCCAGCAAAGTCGTCAGGCGTCGCTGAGCGGGTTGTTGAACGCGCTGCAAAACCTGCCACCCGCCACCGACCAAACCTCTGCGGATCTACGCGCGGTGGTCGACAAGCTCCTTGCCAGCCTCCCGGACGTGCAACAACTGAGCACCGCCAAAGGCGTGGCCCTTGCCCTGGCCAACAGCGGCGTGTTCCTCGAAGGCAAACTGCTGACCGGGCAGAACCCGACGCTGGCACCGGACATGAAAGCCGATCTGCTCAAGCTGATCGCACAACTGACCCCCGGTTTGCCGAGCAGCACCAGTTTCAACGCAATCATCGCCGCCAACACCCTGGCGCAAGCGCTGCCGAGTTTCGTCCGTAACGCCCTCGGCATGCTCGGCCAGGTCAGCGCCAAACCTGTACCGAGCAGCTTCCCGCTGCCCGACCGCCTGCTGCAAAGTCTGGACGGCGAAGGCGATCTGGAACAGTTGTTGCGCCTCGCTGCTGCCGCTGTTTCGCGCCTGCAAAGCCATCAACTGTCGAGCCTGGAGCAGACCGGCGTCACCGACGATGGGCGCCTGCTCAGCACCTGGCAACTGGAAATCCCCATGCGCAATCTGCAGGACATCGTGCCGTTGCAGGTCAAGTTTCAGCGTGAAGAAGCGCCGGAGCGAGAACCGCAACCCAACGAACGCCGCGACGAGCGCGAGCCCAAGCAGCAACTGTGGCGCGTCGATCTGGCGTTCGACATGGAACCGCTCGGGCCGATGCAGATTCAGGCGCAACTGATCGCCGGCAGCCTGTCCAGCCAACTGTGGGCCGAACGGCCATACACCGCCGAACTCATCGAAAACAACCTGTTTGCCCTGCGCCAGCGCCTGCTCGATCGCGGGCTGAACGTCGGCGACATCGACTGCCACCATGGCACCCCGCCGCAAGGCAACCAAACCCGTCTTGAACATCGCTGGGTCGACGAAACCGCATGAACGACTCCACTGCCCCACGCCAGGCCATCGCCCTCAAATACGACGGCAACCACGCGCCAACCCTCACCGCCAAAGGTGATGACGAACTGGCCGAAGAAATCCTGCGCATTGCTCGCGATTGCGAAGTCCCAATCTACGAGAACGCCGAGTTGGTGCGCTTGCTGGCGCGGATGGAACTGGGCGACAGCATTCCCGAAGAGTTGTACCGCACCATCGCCGAAATCATCGCGTTTGCGTGGAACCTGAAGGGCAAATTCCCCGAGGGGCAGGACCCGAATGCGCCGATGGTCGAGAAGGATGTTACCGAGCGTGGGGATGATTATTAAGCCCTGAAAGCAAAAGATCGCAGCCTTCGGCAGCGCCTACAGGGGAAACGCTAATCCTGATGTAGGAGCTGCCGAAGGCTACGATCTTTTGATTTTGCTTGCCGCTTGAATCTTCTAGCGACGCGATCGCCCCGGCTCTGACTCGAAGCCCCACCCAGTTATACCGTTCATCGCAACTGTCAGATCTGACAGTTGCGCGAAAAGTCGCGGTTGTCGCCTGATGAAGTGACAGCTCCGATGGAATAGTTCTCGGCGCTGCCCTGACAGGAGCACTCCGATGACTTTGCCCCCCGAGACCGATGAGAACTCCACGGACAGCAATACGCTGGCCCTAGGAGCACCAGATATTCCCGCATGGATTTCACCGATTGGTGGTAATGAGGGTTACCACGGCGGCATTGGCGCCGCCCCCCTTAATGCCGATCTGCTCGTCAGCGTTGATCCGTGGCTCGATAACGCAATAGGCCAAAGGTGCCAGCTCTTCTGGGGCGACGACGTAACTCCCGTACTGACGGAAATCCTCGACACCTCCGAAAAACTTACAGCCCCCGTTTTTTTCCATGTACCGGCGGGCCAGATACTGGATGGAAGGGCGTTTCCGGTTTTTTATCGTATTATCCGTTCCAGCCACAACGAAGCCGACTCGTTCAAGCTCAACATTCTGATCAAGCGAACACTTCCGGGTGGTGTGCTCGATAAACCCGAACCACAAGGTCATCCCCGCCTGTTGTATAGCTTCATTCCCGATATCGGGAAGGGTGTCGATGCCGCAATGGCAAAAAACGGCATTGTCATGCTTATCGAACCTTATCCGAACATCACGCCATTCGACCGCATAATGGCGCGATGGGGCAATGAAGAACAGGTGATGTTTTATCCCGTCACTCCTGAGCAAATAAGTGACCCGAAAAACCATCCGATTTTAATCTTGTTCGATGAGAAGCTGATCAAGCGTGCGGGGGATGGTAAGCACTCAATTACCTTCCAGGTGATTGATCGCTGTGGCAACCGTCCACATGCCTTTGCCCCTTGGGCCATTCCCACTGAAGTCAGCGTAAACGTGAATCGCATACCTGCACCCACGGTTACAGGCGAACAAGGAGATGTACTGGATCCTGCTTACCTTTCCAGCATTCAGGTTGTTGCCTCAGGTGCCGGTCTATTGGCCGACGACAGCGTCCGCGTTCATTGGCAGGGGCGAATAGAGCGCGAGACTACGCCCAAGACCTATTCAGGAAACGGAGCACTAGAGTTCCCTATACCGTTGGCTTGGGCCAACGAAAGCGACCAAAGCGCGGTCAATGTCACCTTGCGCGTGGCTCGTGGAAGTGCATCGCCCGAGTCCGAGGCTAAATCCTTCACAGTCAAAACCACAATCATCTTGAAGCCCGCCAAAGTCCTGGAAGCCTATGGCGCGCAAGGTGATCGCCTGAAAATGTCCGACATCTACACTGCCAGGCACATAACAGTTCAGATTGAACAATATGTAGGAATGGCGATTGGGCAGACCATTCGTGTCCGTTACGCGTCCGCGCGCCATGTCTACGACAGTGCAATCACACCGGTGACGGCCGTTGGCGCAATGAACCTGAACGTTCCACGCATGGAAGTTGTGGATTCCATAGGCAGTACCGTTCCCGTCAGTTTCACGGTACGTACCTACCCGAACGGCCCATTGCACCGATCCGATCCGCTCAGCCTGGCGGTAGACGCCCAGGAATTCGTGCTGCCCCCTCCAAGGCTTACCCCCGACCAAACCACAGTGACGGTGCGATATCCGGCAATGACCAACGGATATCAGGCACGCGTCCGTTTCGGCGGAATCATCACCCACCGGACGCAATGGCAGGATATGAAAACAGGGGTCACTGCAGAGTTTTCAATCCCCGCGGACTGGGTATCAGAAAACAAAGGAAAAACCGTATTGATCAACTACAGCGTGAATCAGATCGGTATCGATGAGCAAAGCCAGTTCTCTCAGGTATTGAGAGTAGAGCTGTAAGCAGTGCAGGCAATCCGCCGCGCACTTGATGTCCCCCAAAAGGAGTTAAAGAGATGAGTACTGAACTCAATGCATTGGACCTTACTGCCCCCAAAGTTCTGGAGGCCTACGGTGCTGACGGTAAACGTCTGAACTTCAACGACGTTTATAACAGCACACATGTCAATGTGCAGGTGCCACACTACGTCGGCATGCTCGGCGGGCAAACCGTGAGGGTACGCTGGACAAATGGCCGTTATAAATATGACACCGAGACACTGACCGTAGGCATCCCCGGAAAGCTGAACTTTAGAATTCCTCGCCTGGAAGTTATCGATTCCATTGACAGCCTTGTCACTGTCAACTATAGCGTCCGCCCGACCCCTGGCGCGCCGCTGCTCATTTCCAAATCACTCTCATTGAGTATCGACCCACAACTATTTGATCTCAGTCAGCCGCGACTTTCCGCAGACAGAAAAAATGTAACCGTCAAGTTCTTGAACATGACTTCCGGTTATACCGTAAGAGTAAGGTGGCATGGCGTGGTGGTCCGGGATACCGAGAGCCAGCCGATTCAAAACAGTTCGTCGATGACCTTTAACATTCCGGCACACTGGGTAACAGAAAATGCGGGCAAGGTCGTGCCGATAAACTACAGCGTTCACCGCTCAGGCTCTAACGATAATCTAATGTTTTCTCGTGTATTGCGCGTCACGCTTTGAATCCCCCCGAAAAAAAAGGCATAAAGTGCAGATAATCCACACCTTATGCCTTTCAACCTCAATCGCGACGAGCGCGCTTAACGTCCTTTCACCGCTGTGGCCTGATCTGCTTCATGAAAACTGAACGCGGCCGCTGCCCCGGGTGCAAGATCCACTCTGATAACAGGCAACACATCACCGGTCATGTTGAAATAGTCCTGCTGGATGTACTTGGCCCCCGTCACCCCTGAACCACCGTCTTGGCGTTGAAGATAGAAAAACGCGTAAAGCGGTAGTTGCTTCGGAATATCCTGGGGCCAAAGAGACATGATTATCTCGTTGTGCTGTGGGCGCTCACCCGCAGGCGGCTCAAAATGAGCTCGCGCTTCAAGGCTGATGGCAAACTGTTCAACACTAGAAGTGAATCCACATTGATGTTTATTTCTGTTTGAAAAAGATCCGGAACCCGCCACTGATCGATAATGTGTTTTCCACTTCTCTAGAGTGGTGACACCTTCTTCGGGGCAGGAACGACTGTTGGCGGGATAGGAACTGTGCGCTCCACAACCACCAACGCCTGCGCGGTACCAACTCGCGGCATCCGTAGGAAACGAGCACAGTAGGCTGATCGGATAGGTGCCCAGCCGCTCTGCAGTGGCGAAGTCCTTGAAAATAAAACCGTGAAGATCTCCCCACGCCAGTTTTGTGATGCCTAAATCCTTACGCAGGTAAGAAAAAGGAACCCCTTTCTTGTTGATTGCCGTAGGGCTTGGATTCCAGGAATGGTAAGACGGCTTGGCCCCAGTGGTACGCACTATCACACCACTGCAATAATACGCAGGCTTTGCGCTACAGTTATTTGAAACATTGTTGTATCGGCTGTTCAGCCTTTCCGCGACCAACTGACCGAATCGTTGATCTTTCGCATCAAAACTGAATATCTGCTTGTTGGCTGCGGCCATATTGATTTTCACAATAGGGACGTACAAAGACGTCTCAAGATAATACTCACGTTGAAATTTCTGTGCGTCCGCCAATTTAGCCGGTGATGAAGCCTCGTAAAACACGGCCTCGACTGGAAGTTTCTCAGGCTTGCTTTCATCCCAGGTTTCAACCAGGACCTCAGTGGGCTTGGCCGTCCACGTTGCATCCATGAGCTTGTGTGCTTCCAGACTGGCCTTGAATTGCGCAGCGACAACCGTACTTAACGAACATTGGTTCTTTGGCAAAGAATCATGTTCCTTGAAATTTTTCAACCATGCCGCAGCCGTAGTGGGAGAGCCCCATAACTTTGCACAATTGGCAAGATCAGGATCCGCTTGTGCCACTTTCGGTGCAAATCCACAACCGTGGTCTGCCCGTTCATTGAGTGATTCGGTCGGAAAAGGGAAAATACAACGCAGACTCACGGCCTTACCCACCGCCAATGCTGAAGTCTGGTCCTTCAAGATAAAGCCGCTTTTTCTGTTTCCGTTAAGTGCAGTACTACCGACATCCGAGCGGATATAAGTGAATGCAACGGATCCAAGCTTTGTCGCCTGTGAACCATAATCCCAGAATTTGAAAAATGTGCTGTAGTCTACCGCCCGCAAAAGAACACCGGAACAATAATAGGCAGGAGTGCCATTTGAACACTGCGCAACATTGTTTTGATATTTTGCATTCAAGTCTGCCACTAACGCCGGACCAGACATGGCATTAACAGCAGCGGAAAAAACTAAAGTCAAGAACAGTAAGAGTTTCATATTCACACCCTGATGAAGTTGATTTCATCTTGAGTATGTTGAGCATCGAAGATTGTTATCTACTGTCAGATCTGACAGTCCCGACAGGCGGTACTTTATGCATAAATGAAAAGATCGCAGCCTTCGACCGCTCCTACATCAGGATTAGCGTTTCCCCTGTAGGCGCTGCCGAACGCTGCGATCTTTTGATATTGCTTGCCGCTATAAGCTCGAAGCTCTTAGCTGCCCTTATGTAACTTGCGCATCAACTCCGCCTCAGCCTGGGTCAACCCACACGACTGAGTCAGTTCATCCACGCTTGCGCCCATGCCCACCAGTTTCGCCGCCTGGGCGAATGACAGGCTCGACGGGTCGCGTTGTTCAAGCGCGACAATCTTGTCCGGCAACGGATTCACCACCGCGCGCAACTCGTGCAGGGCGTCGCCCATGCGCACGTTGCCGTTCTGGTAGTCGTCGACACGCTTGGCCAAGTCTTTGATGCGCTGGTCACGCAACGCATCGCCCTGAGCCTGTTGCGCAGCGATCACCCGCTGCGCCTTGATGTACGACACAAACATTGCCAGTGTGCCTGCCCAGAAGAGGAACAGGACAATGACCGCGACCTCGAGAATCAATCAGATGCTCTCCAGTTCCGACCATTCTTCTTCGCTCATCATCTTGTCCAGCTCGACCAGGATCAGCAACTCGTTGTTCTTGTTGCACACGCCCTGGATGAACTTGGCCGACTCTTCGTTGCCAACGTTCGGCGCCGTCTCGATTTCCGACTGACGCAGATAAACCACTTCGGCCACGCTGTCGACCATGATGCCGACGACTTGCTTGTCGGCTTCGATGATGACGATACGGGTGTTGTCGCTGATCTCACCGGTGCTCAGGCCGAAGCGCTGACGGGTGTCGATCACGGTGACCACGTTACCGCGCAGGTTGATGATACCCAGCACGTAGCTTGGCGCGCCCGGCACCGGAGCGATCTCGGTGTAGCGCAGCACTTCCTGAACGCGCATTACGTTGATGCCGTAAGTCTCGTTGTCCAGTTTGAAGGTCACCCATTGCAGGATCGGATCTTCAGAACCTTTTGCATTCGTCGCCTGACTACTCATACCCTGACCCCTCGAAAAAACCGCTCTGAGCGGTGTGTGTTCTGTGTGGCGGCATTCAACAATGCCGTCGCCTGATTGTTATGTCGGCTGCTATGTCGGTTTATGTAGCGGCTTGTGGCCGCCGAGGTGCTTTGCCCCACCGCTGGCGATCAACTCGGCCAGTGCGGAAACGTCAAGCAATGCACACATGTGCTCAATCACGGTGCCGGCGAGCCATGGCCGCTGACCCCGGTGACTTCTCCATTTGATTTCATTCGGGTCCAGACGCAACGAGCGGCTGACCTGATGCACCGCCAGCCCCCACTCGTAACCTTGTACCGAAATCACGTACTGCAGGCCCTGACGGAAGTCATCGCGGTAGCGATCCGGCATGACCCAGCGCGCGGTGTCCAACACTTTCAAATTACCGGCCTGGCTCGGCAGGATGCCGAGGAACCATTCCGGCTGACCGAACAGCGGCGTCAGCTCGTGGCCGGCCAGCGAGTAGATCGAGCCGAGGCACACCAGCGGCACCGCGAGGGTCAGCCCGGCGACGTCGAACAGCAGGCATTCGAAGGCTTCCGAGGCCCAGGCCGGGCGACCATCGGTTTCCACCGGTGGCGGCGTATTGCTCGGCGGCAGATGTACCTCCACCAGCGGCGGGACCAGCGTCTGTTCGACAGGCGCGGGTGCAACCGGAGCTGGGGCCGGTTCGACCACTGCCGGTTCCGGCGCGGTTTTCAGCAATTGGGTTTGCAGCAGCGGTGCCAATGTCGAGACCGGCGCGCGAACCGGCTCGGCTTCTTCAATCAATGTAACCGATGCCTTGGCGACCGGTGCGGCGGCAGGCGCAACAACCGGTGCGACAGGTTTGGCAGCCTTCTGCGCGTCACGCGCCTGCTCTTCCAGCACTGCGGCCTGAAACTCGTCCAGCGCCTCGGTACTTTCTTCGACAACTTCGACTGGCGTCGGCAACGCGTCAGGAATTTCCTGGAGCAAACTGTCCAGATACGACTGCAAGGCCAACTGCGGCTTCGACGTCAACTTCAAAGGCCGGTTCATGCACAGTCCCCTGTAGGAGCTGCCGCAGGCTGCGATCTTTTGATCTTTTCAGGAGCGCCACTAAGCAAGATCAAAAGATCGCAGCCTGCGGCAGCTCCTACAAGGTTCAACGTCATTCAAGCCACCTGCGGAACAAGTTGTTGCGCCAACAGATGCTTGAGCAGCGCGCGATACGCCAGCACGCCACGGCTCTTGCCGTCGAATTGCGAAGGCGTGACACCGGCACGGCTGGCGTCGCGCAGACGGGTATCGACCGGGATGTAACCCTGCCAGATCTCGTCGGGGAATTTGTCGCGCAGCACGCGCAAGGTATGCATCGATGCCTGGGTACGACGATCAAACAGGGTCGGCACGATGCTGAACGGCAGCGCCTGTTTGCGCGAGCGGTTGATCATCGCCAGGGTGTTGACCATGCGTTCCAGGCCTTTGACGGCCAGGTGTTCGGTCTGCACCGGGATCACCAGTTGCTGGCTCGCCGCGAGGGCGTTGACCATCAGCACGCCGAGCAACGGCGGGCTGTCGATGACGGCGTAATCAAAGTCCTGCCACAGCTGCGCCAGACTCTTGGCGATCACCAGACCCAAGCCACTCTGTCCCGGCGACTGCCGCTCAAGGGTTGCCAACGCGGTGCTCGATGGCAGCAGGGAAATGCGTTCGTCGCTGGTCGACAACAGCAACTGCCCCGGCAGGCCTTGCGGCACGCTGCCCTTGTGCAGAAACAGGTCGTAATTGCTGTGTTCCAGGCTGTCGGGGTCATAGCCGAAATAGCTGGTCATCGAGCCGTGCGGGTCGAGATCGACCACAACCACGCGCTTGCCCGCTTCCGCCAGCAATCCGGCTAAAGCGATGGAAGATGTGGTTTTACCGACACCACCCTTTTGATTGGCGACTGCCCAGACTCTCATTCGGTTCGTTCCTCCCGGCCGATATGCTCGACCGAGACATAGCTCAGCGTGTTAATGCGGGTGACGGAGAATTGACGGCACTCTCGCGTCCCGGCGTCTTGACCGGGGTCGGTGCAGTTTGTGTGCCAGCACGCTTCAACGCAGCATCCGGTTGCGCATGGGCGGTTCCAGTGCCGGTCAGGCTGCGGCGCACATCGAGGTTTCGCGACACCACCAGTACGACGCGACGGTTCTTCGCGCGGCCTTCAGCGGTGGCGTTGTTGGCCACCGGCTGAAACTCACCGTAACCCACTGATGCCAGGCGACCAGGGTTGACGCCCTGCATCGCCAGCATGCGCACGATGCTCGCCGAGCGCGCCGAGGACAGCTCCCAGTTGGTCGGGTATTGCGCAGTGCGGATCGGTTGATCGTCGGTGAAACCTTCGACATGGATCGGGTTATCGAACGGTTTCAGAATCGCTGCAACCTTGTCGATGATGTTGAAGGCGATGTCACTCGGCATGGCGTCGCCGCTGCCGAACAACAGGCTGGAGTTGAGCTCGATCTCGACCCACAACTCGTTGCCGCGCACGGTCATCTGATTGGAGCTGATCAAATCGCCGAACGCGGCGCTGATGTCATCGGCGATGCTTTTCAGCGGATCGCTGGCACCGGCAATACCGGCGTCAACCTGCTCAGCGTCCTTGACCAGCGGCTTGGCCGGGGTCACGGTCTTCGGTCGTTCATCGCCAATCGGGATCGGTTTGAGCGAGCGGTCGGAGTCGGTGAAGACGCCGATCAGCGCTTCGGAAATGACTTTGTACTTGCCTTCGTTGATCGACGAAATCGAGTACATGACCACGAAGAACGCGAACAGCAGCGTGATGAAGTCAGCGTAGGAAACCAGCCAGCGTTCGTGGTTTACATGCTCTTCCTGGTGGCGACGTCGTGCCATGAGGTTATTCCCTTAATCCATGAAGCCTTGCAGCTTCAACTCAATGGAGCGAGGGTTTTCACCTTCGGCGATCGACAAGATCCCTTCCAGCAACATTTCGCGATAACGCGACTGCCGCAACGCGATTGACTTCAGCTTGGCCGCCACTGGCAGCAACACCAGGTTGGCACTGGCCACGCCGTAAATGGTCGCGACGAAGGCCACGGCAATGCCGCTGCCCAATTGCGTCGGATCGGCGAGGTTGCCCATCACGTGGATCAGGCCCATCACCGCACCGATGATGCCGATGGTTGGCGCGTAGCCGCCCATGCTTTCAAAGACTTTCGCCGCTTCGATGTCACGGGCTTCCTGGGTGTAGAAGTCCACTTCGAGGATGCTGCGGATCGCTTCCGGCTCGGCGCCATCGACCAGCAGTTGCAGGCCTTTGCGCGAGTAGTTGTCAGGTTCGGCATCAGCCACGCCTTCCAGACCCAGCAGGCCTTCCTTGCGCGCGGTGAGGCTCCAGTTGACGACGCGATCGATACCACCGGCCAGATCGACCCGTGGCGGAAACAGGATCCACGCCAGAATCTGCATGGCGCGTTTGAACGCGCTCATCGGCGATTGCAGCAGTGCGGCACCGATGGTGCCGCCCAGTACGATCAATGCCGCCGGGCCGTTGGCCAGCGCACCGAGGTGACCACCTTCAAGGTAGTTACCACCGATGATGGCGACGAACGCCATGATGATCCCGATAAGGCTTAAAACATCCATCAGAGACACGCCTCGACAATGTGCTTGCCGATGTCGTCGAGGCTGTACACCGCGTCGGCGAGGTCGGCTTTAACGATGGCCATCGGCATGCCGTAGATCACGCAGCTTGCCTCATCCTGTGCCCACACCGCGCTGCCGCCCTGCTTGAGCAGACGCGCGCCTTCACGGCCGTCGGCGCCCATGCCGGTCAACACCACCGCCAGAACTTTGTCGCCGTAGGATTTCGCCGCCGAACCGAAGGTGATGTCCACGCACGGCTTGTAGTTCAGACGTTCGTCGCCCGGGAGGATTTTCACCGCGCCACGGCCGTCGATCATCATTTGCTTGCCACCCGGTGCGAGCAACGCCAGGCCCGGACGCAGGATGTCGCCATCCTCGGCTTCCTTGACGCTGATGCGGCAGAGCTTGTCGAGACGTTCGGCGAAGGCCTTGGTGAACGCTGCCGGCATGTGCTGGATCAGCACGATCGGTGCCGGGAAGTTCGCTGGCAACTGAGTCAGCACGCGTTGCAAGGCAACCGGGCCGCCAGTCGAGGTACCGATGGCAACCAGTTTGTAGGCCTTGCGTTTCGGCGCGGGCGACGAAGCGCTGGCGGCCGGGGCGCGAGTCGGCGCTGGAGCTGGAGCCGGACGCGTTGGTGCACTGGTGCTGTGGCTGCTGAAGCTCGACGCTGCCGGAGCAGGCGTCGGCGCTGGTGCCGCAACCGGCGCAGGCGCGCTGTAAGCACTGAAACGACGGTTACTGCGCGAGATGCTATGCACTTTCTCGCACAGCAGTTGCTTGACCTTCTCGGGATTGCGCGAGATGTCTTCGAAATTCTTCGGCAGGAAATCCACCGCGCCGGCGTCCAGCGCATCCAGGGTGACCCGGGCGCCTTCGTGCGTCAGCGAGGAGAACATCAACACCGGGGTCGGGCAGCGCTGCATGATGTGCCGCACCGCCGTGATGCCGTCCATCATCGGCATCTCGTAGTCCATGGTGATCACGTCCGGCTTGAGCGCCAGCGCCTGATCAATCGCCTCTTTACCGTTGGTTGCGGTGCCGACCACCTGGATGCTCGGATCCGCTGAAAGAATTTCCGAGACGCGGCGGCGGAAAAAACCCGAATCGTCCACCACCAGGACTTTGACTGCCATAAACACTCCATTAGGTGCCGCGGGACGTTGTCGCCCCGCCGCCCCGGATTCAAATACGCCGTGCGGCGTAACGCTTGAGCATGCTTGGAACATCGAGAATCAGCGCGATGCGGCCGTCACCGGTAATGGTGGCGCCGGACATGCCCGGAGTGCCCTGCAGCATTTTGCCCAATGGCTTGATGACCACCTCTTCCTGACCGACCAGTTGATCGACGACGAAGCCGATCCGCTGGGTGCCCACCGAAAGGATCACAACGTGGCCTTCACGCTGCTCTTCGTGAGCGGCGGAGCTGACCAGCCAGCGCTTGAGGTAGAACAACGGCAGCGCCTTGTCCCGCACGATCACCACTTCCTGGCCGTCGACGACGTTGGTGGTCGACAGGTCGAGGTGGAAGATTTCGTTGACGTTGACCAACGGGAACGCAAACGCCTGATTGCCGAGCATGACCATCAGGGTTGGCATGATCGCGAGGGTTAGCGGCACCTTGATGACGATCTTCGAGCCCTGGCCCTTGGTCGAGTAAATGTTGATCGAACCGTTGAGCTGGGAAATCTTGGTCTTCACCACGTCCATGCCGACACCGCGGCCGGACACGTCGGAGATCTCGGTCTTGGTCGAGAAACCCGGGGCGAAAATCAGGTTGTAGCACTCGGTATCGCTCAGGCGATCGGCTGCGTCCTTGTCCATCACACCGCGTTTTACCGCGATGGCGCGCAGGACGTTCGGGTCCATGCCTTTGCCGTCATCGGAAATCGACAACAGGATGTGGTCGCCTTCCTGCTCGGCGGCCAGAACAACACGACCGCCACGGGCCTTGCCCGATGCCTCGCGCTCTTCCGGCGACTCGATGCCGTGGTCAACAGCGTTGCGCACCAAGTGGACCAGCGGGTCGGCCAGGGCCTCGACAAGGTTTTTGTCGAGGTCGGTTTCTTCGCCCACCAGTTCCAGGTTGATCTCTTTCTTGAGCTGACGCGCGAGGTCGCGAACCAGACGCGGGAAGCGCCCGAAGACCTTCTTGATCGGCTGCATCCGCGTCTTCATCACCGCGGTCTGCAAGTCAGCCGTGACCACGTCGAGGTTCGACACGGCCTTGGACATGGCTTCGTCGCCGCTGTTGAGGCCCAGGCGCACCAGACGGTTACGCACCAGCACCAACTCGCCGACCATGTTCATGATTTCGTCGAGACGCGCGGTGTCGACCCGCACGGTGGTCTCGGCTTCGCTAGCCGGTTTTTCCGGTGGCGGCGCAGCGGCGGCACGGGCCGGAGCCGGTGCAGCAGCGGCAGCCGGTTTCGGCGCTTCGGCTTTCGGCTCAGGCTTGGGAGCTGCCTTCGGCGCAGCAGCCGGAGCGGCCGCAGCCTTGGCGGCAGGCGCAGCCACCGTGGAAGCAGCGCCGGCAGTCGCGGCGCCGGCAGTCGCGGCGCCAACGTCAGTGAACTTGCCTTTGCCGTGCAATTCGTCGAGCAGCGATTCGAACTCGTGATCGCTGATCAGATCGCTGCCGGCTGCGGCGGCTGCCGGCGCGGCTGGCGCAGCCGGTGCCGAGGCGATCGCCGATTCCAGTGCTTCAACGGCAAAGTTGCCCTTGCCATGCAGTTGATCGAGCAGGGCTTCGAATTCGTCGTCGGTGATATCCGAGCTGTCGCCCGCCGCCGGGGCTACCGCAGCCGCTGCGGTCGGAGCCACGGCATCCGCCGCGAACTGGCCTTTGCCATGCAACTGATCGAGCAAAGACTCGAACTCGGCGTCAGTGATTTCGTCGCTCGCGGCTTCAGCCGCCGTTTGCGCAGGTGCAACAGCGGCCGGGGCTTCAGCTTCAGCCTTGACGGCGTTCAGCGAGTCCAGCAGTTGTTCAAATTCGTTATCGGTGATGTCGCCAGACGCGTCGCCTTCGACGACCAGTTCTTCGATCATCTCGGCCACCGGCGATGCCGGGGCGGCATCCGCCGATTGCGGTTCGGCCAGACGCGCCAGGGCGGCCAGCAGTTCCGGGGTGGCAGCGGTGATCGGTGCACGCTCACGGACTTCGCTGAACATGCTGTTCACCGCGTCCAGTGCTTCGAGGACAACGTCCATCAGTTCTGCATCAACGCGACGCTCACCCTTGCGCAGGATGTCGAACACGTTTTCGGCGATGTGACAGCACTCCACCAGCTCATTGAGCTGAAGGAAGCCGGCGCCCCCTTTTACAGTGTGGAAACCGCGAAAAATTGCGTTGAGCAGATCTGCGTCATCCGGACGGCTTTCCAGCTCGACCAGTTGTTCGGACAGTTGCTCAAGAATCTCGCCGGCCTCAACCAGGAAATCCTGAAGGATCTCTTCATCGGCGCCGAAGCTCATTAATGGGGTGCTCCTACAGGTCTAAAAACCCAAAAAACCTAAAATTCCACAACTCTAGAATCCGAGGCTGGATAACAAATCGTCCACATCGTCCTGACCGGACACAACGTCTTCTCGTTTATCGGCATGAATCTGCGGACCTTCACCCTGCGAGAGATGTTTTTGTGGATCTTTTTCTGCAAGCATCGCGGCGCGGTCATGTTCGATGCCCGCAAAGCGGTCGACCTGACTGGCCATGAGGACGAGTTTGAGCAAATTGCTTTCGACTTCGGTGACCAGTTGGGTCACACGCTTGATCACCTGACCGGTCAGGTCCTGGTAATCCTGGGCCAGCAGGATGTCGTTGAGATTGCTCGACACCGCACGGTTGTCCGTGCTGCTGCGTGACAGAAAACCGTCGACCCGGCGCGCCAGCTCGCGGAACTCTTCAGCCCCGACCTCGCGACGCATGAAGCGACCCCAATCGGCGCTCAAGGTCTGCGCTTCATCAGCCAGACTGTTGACCACCGGCGTGGCGCTTTCCACCAGATCCATGGTGCGGTTGGCCGCGGCTTCTGTCAGCTTGACCACATAGCCCAGGCGTTCGGTGGCGTCGGTGATTTGCGACACTTCCTCGGCCTGCGGCATGTTCGGATCGATCTGGAAGTTGACGATCGCACTGTGCAGTTCACGTGTGAGCTTGCCGACTTCCTGGTACAGGCCACGGTCACGGGTCTGATTGAGCTCATGGATCAGTTGCACAGCGTCGCCGAACCTGCCTTTTTCAAGGCTTTCGACCAGTTCGACCGCGTGTTTTTTCAGGGTCGACTCGAAATCGCCCTGTGAAGATTCGTTATGCTCCATAGCTCCCCCGCGCGTTCATCAGCCGATGCGTTCGAAAATCTTCTCGATTTTGTCTTTCAACGCCTGAGCCGTGAAAGGTTTGACTACGTAGCCGTTTACACCGGCCTGAGCGGCTTCAATGATCTGCTCGCGCTTGGCTTCTGCAGTCACCATCAGCACTGGCAGGTGCTTGAGTTTTTCATCGGCACGCACGTGGCGCAGCAGGTCGATACCGGTCATGCCCGGCATGTTCCAGTCCGTTACCAGAAAGTCGATGCTTCCGCTGTTGAGCACTGGAATGGCAGTCACGCCATCGTCAGCCTCGACGGTGTTGGTGAACCCAAGATCACGCAGCAGGTTCTTGATGATCCGCCGCATCGTTGAGAAGTCATCAACGATGAGGATTTTCATGTCTTTGTTCAATTCGACCTCCAAGCAGTCTTAAACGCGCCCAGCACCTGGACGCGCCACTTCAATCAATCGGCGCAGCACTCGAAGACTGTCTGGAGCACAACAGAGCAAGACCGGTGCCGTTCATCACCGCACCAGCCTCGTTCGCAGTGTCCCCACACTGCCTTCAGCGCGCTCGCCACTCCCCCAAACGCCCCCGCAAACGGGCCGCGCACTGGCTGTGTAACTGGCTGACCCGCGATTCACTGACGCCAAGGACTTCACCGATCTCCTTGAGGTTCAGCTCTTCGTCGTAGTACAGCGCCAACACCAGTCGCTCACGCTCCGGCAAATTGGCAATCGCGTCCGCCAACGCTGCCTGGAAACGTTCATCTTCCAGATCGCGTGACGGCTCCATATGAGCACTCGCGCCATCCTCGTGCAGCCCTTCGTGTTCGCCGTCCTGCAACAGGTCGTCGAAACTGAACAGGCGACTGCCCAAGGTGTCATTCAAAATCCCGTAGTAATCGTCGAGACTCAATTGGAGTTCGGCCGCAACCTCGTGATCTTTAGCATCACGGCCGGTTTTAGCTTCAATTGAGCGAATCGCGTCGCTGACCATACGGGTATTGCGGTGAACCGAGCGTGGCGCCCAGTCCCCTTTGCGCACTTCGTCGAGCATCGCACCGCGGATTCGTATGCCCGCGTACGTTTCGAAACTGGCGCCTTTGCTGGCGTCGTATTTGGTCGAGACTTCAAGTAGGCCGATCATCCCGGCCTGGATCAGGTCTTCGACCTGCACACTCGCCGGCAAGCGCGCCAGCAAGTGGTAGGCAATGCGTTTGACCAGTGGCGCGTAACGCTCGATCAACTCGTACTGCGCGTCACGTGCCGACTTCTTGTAGTAGTTCATACCGCTTGCGGTCATAGCACGGGCCCTGCCGTTTGCTGCACGAGGCGCTCGACGAAAAACTCAAGATGGCCACGCGGGTTGGCGGGCAGCGGCCAGGTGTCGACCTTCTGCGCGATCGCCTTGAACGCCAGCGCGCACTTGGAACGCGGAAAGGCTTCGTACACCGCGCGCTGCTTCTGCACCGCTTTACGCACGCTTTCGTCGTAAGGCACGGCGCCGACGTATTGTAGGGCCACGTCAAGAAAGCGATCCGTGACCTTGGTCAACTTGGCGAACAGGTTGCGCCCTTCCTGCGGGCTCTGCGCCATGTTGGCGAGGACGCGGAAGCGGTTCATGCCGTAATCGCGGTTGAGCAGTTTGATCAGCGCGTAAGCGTCAGTGATCGAGGTCGGCTCATCGCAGACCACCAGCAACACTTCTTGCGCGGCGCGAACAAAACTGACTACCGAGTCACCAATACCCGCAGCAGTGTCGATCACCAGTACATCGAGATTGTCACCGATGTCGCTGAACGCCTGAATCAGGCCGGCATGTTGCGCCGGGCTCAGGTGCACCATGCTTTGCGTGCCGGACGCCGCCGGCACGATGCGAATGCCACCGGGGCCTTGCAACAGCACGTCGCGCAGCTCGCACCGGCCTTCGATGACGTCGGCCAGCGTGCGTTTAGGGGTCAGCCCCAACAATACGTCAACGTTCGCCAGACCCAGGTCGGCGTCCAGCAGCATGACCCGACGGCCAAGCTCTGCCAGCGCCAGCGACAAGTTCACTGACACGTTAGTCTTGCCGACGCCACCTTTGCCGCCGGTCACCGCGATCACCTGTACGGGATGCATGCTGCCCATGTTATTTCTTTACCTTGTCTTGCATAGACGGAGGCCACATTACTGGCTGCGCGTTCACAACCGGAACAATGCATGGCAGACCATCGATGTAGGTACAAAAACTGTTCATGAATACCTCAGCCTACCTGCTTGGTCGGGCTGTGATAGATATCAGCGAACATGTCAGCCATGGCTTCTTCGCTGGGTTCTTCCTGCATTTGCACGCTGACGGCGCGGCTGACCAGTTGATGACGGCGCGGCAGATGCAAATCATCCGGAATCCGTGGGCCATCGGTCAGGTACGCGACCGGCAATTCATGACTGATCGCCAGGCTCAACACTTCGCCAAGGCTGGCCGTTTCATCCAGTTTAGTCAGGATGCAGCCGGCAAGCCCGCAACGCTTGTAACTGTGATAAGCGGCGGTTAGAACCTGTTTCTGGCTGGTGGTTGCCAAGACCAGATAATTTTTTGAACGAATGCCACGCCCGGCCAGACTTTCCAGCTGCATGCGCAGGGCCGGATCGCTGGCTTGCAGGCCGGCAGTATCGATCAACACCACGCGTTTGCGCAGCAGTGGATCCAGCGCTTGCACCAGCGATTGGCCCGGATCGACGTGGGTCACTGGCACATTGAGAATGCGGCCCAGCGTCTTCAGTTGTTCCTGAGCGCCGATACGGAAACTGTCCATGCTCACCAGCGCGACATTCTGCGCGCCGTATTTGAGCACGTAACGCGCGGCAAGCTTGGCGAGTGTAGTGGTCTTGCCCATGCCGGCAGGGCCGACCATGGCAATCACACCGCCCTCTTCCAGCGGCTCGACTTCCGGTACGGCAATCATCCGTGCCAGGTGCGCGAGCAACATGCGCCAGGCCTGACGCGGTTCTTCGATATCGGTGATCATCGCCAGCAGATCGCGCGACAACGGGCCGGACAGGCCGATACGTTGCAGACGGCGATACAGGTTGGCTTGCGCCGGACGGCTGCCTTGCAGCTGATTCCAGGCCAGGGTGCCGAGCTGAACTTCCATCAGCTCGCGCAGGCTGTTCAATTCAAAGCGCATCGAATCCAGTGCACGCGGATCGACACCGCCGGAGGACTGCGCAGGTGCCGGGGCCGGACGCGCCGGAGCGGCGTAAGTCGGCTCGGTCAGGGGTTCAGCGGCGGTCAGCGGCAGGCCGGCCGTCAACGGCAGCCCGGCGAAAATCTGGCGATTGCTGTTGCCGTCGGCTTCGCCACGCAGGCTCAACTCGGCCTGGGCGGTGACGATGCGCGACTGGGTCTTGCGCAGCTCGTCTTCGAGTTCCATGTTCGGAACCCGTGGCGCCAGCGCCGACAATTTGTAATCCAGTGCCGCCGTCAGCTCGACGCCGCCGGCAATGCGGCGGTTGCCAATGATGGCGGCATCAGCGCCCAGCTCATCACGAACCAGCTTCATGGCCTGACGCATATCGGCGGCAAAGAAACGCTTAACTTGCATAAACCACTACCTCAGCCGTTGGGCCCTACTGTCGCAACGATGGTCACTTGCTTGTTGTCCGGTATTTCCTGGTAGGCCAGCACATGCAATCCAGGGACTGCGAGGCGGCCAAAGCGCGAGAGCATCGCGCGGATCGGGCCGGCTACCAAGAGGATCACCGGCTGACCTTGCATTTCCTGACGCTGCGCCGCTTCGATGAGCGAACGCTGCAGCTTCTCGGCCATGCTTGGCTCCAGCAGAACACCCTCTTCCGAGCCTTGTCCTGCCTTCTGCAGACTATTGAGCAATATTTGTTCCAACCTTGGTTCCAAGGTGATCACAGGCAGCTCGGACTCAGTGCCTACAATGCTTTGGACGATGGCGCGCGATACGCCGACCCGCACAGCAGCCACCAGCGCGGCGGTATCTTGACTCTTCGCGGCGTTGTTGGCGATGGCTTCGGCGATGCTGCGGATATCGCGCACCGGCACATGTTCGGCAAGCAGCGCTTGCAGCACTTTGAGCAGCTGCGACAACGTGACCACGCCCGGCACCAGCTCTTCTGCCAGTTTCGGCGAGCTTTTGGCCAGCAATTGCATAAGTTGCTGCACTTCTTCGTGGCCGATCAGCTCACTGGAGTGCTTGTACAGAATCTGGTTCAAGTGGGTCGCGACCACGGTGCTGGCGTCGACCACGGTGTAACCGAGCGATTGTGCCTGGGCGCGCTGGCTGATTTCGATCCATACCGCCTCGAGGCCGAAAGCCGGATCTTTGGCGTTGATACCGTTGAGCGTGCCGTAGACCTGGCCTGGGTTGATCGCCAGTTCGCGGTCCGGGTAGATCTCGGCTTCGGCGAGGATCACGCCCATCAGGGTCAGGCGATAGGCGCTTGGCGCCAGATCGAGGTTGTCGCGGATGTGCACGGTAGGCATCAGGAAGCCCAGATCCTGCGAGAGCTTCTTGCGCACGCCCTTGATCCGCGCCAGCAATTGCCCGCCCTGGTTGCGATCCACCAATGGAATCAGGCGATAACCGACTTCCAGACCAATCATGTCGATCGGCGTCACGTCGTCCCAGCCCAGCTCTTTGGTTTCCATGGCGCGGGCCGGCGACGGCAGCAAATCCTGCTGGCGCTTGACCTCTTCCAACGCCACGACTTTAGCGACGTTCTGCTTTTTCCAGAACAGGTACGCGCCACCAGCGGCCAGCGCAGCCATGCTCAGGAACGAGAAGTGCGGCATGCCCGGCACCAGGCCCATGACCGCCATCAACCCGGCGGCCACGGCCAGCGCTTTCGGCGAGGCGAACATCTGGCGATTGATCTGTTTGCCCATGTCTTCCGAACCGGAAGCACGGGTCACCATGATCGCCGCCGCTGTTGATAACAACAGTGATGGCAATTGCGCCACCAAACCGTCACCGATGGTCAGCAAGGCGTAAACCTTGCCGGCATCGCCGAAGCTCATGTTGTGCTGGAAGATACCCACGGCCATACCGCCAATGAGGTTGATGAACAGAATCAGCAGGCCGGCAATGGCGTCACCACGGACGAATTTGCTGGCACCGTCCATCGAACCGTAGAACTCGGCCTCTTGGGCGACTTCCTGACGGCGCATCTTGGCTTGGTTCTGGTCGATCAGACCGGCGTTAAGGTCGGCGTCGATCGCCATTTGTTTGCCGGGCATCGCATCGAGAGTAAAGCGCGCGCTCACCTCGGAAATCCGTCCGGCACCCTTGGTGACCACGACGAAGTTGATGATCATGAGGATCGCGAAGACCACGATACCGACCACGTAGTTACCGCCGATCACCACCTCACCGAAGGCCTGAATCACCTTACCGGCAGCGGCGTGGCCGTCCTGACCGTGGAGCATCACCACCCGCGTCGAGGCCACGTTCAACGCCAGCCGCAACAGCGTCGCGACCAACAGAATCGTCGGGAACACGGCGAAATCCAGCGGCCGCAGCGCATACACGCAGACCAGCAGGACGACGATCGACAGGGCAATGTTGAAGGTGAAGAACACGTCGAGCAGGAACGGCGGCACCGGCAACATCATCATCGCCAGCATGACCAGCAGCAACAACGGCACGCCCAGATTGCCTCGACTGAGGTCGGCAACGTTTGTGCGAGCAGTGTTGAATAACTGAGAGCGATCCACCGGTTTTCCCCGTTCCTTTAAAGCAAACTTTTGACGCCCAGAGCGGGCTCACGGCGGGTACTGCAAGAAGCTTTCCAACTTTGACCGGGGAGAGAAAACATGACCAATGTAGACCTTCGCCTGCTCGCGGTAGCGGTTTGTCTGGTTCGAATTGATCGACTAAAAAATCCTCATCGCGAGCAGGCGAAGGCCTACAGGGGATTGCATTCCAGATGTCAGATTGAAATGCATTCCAAAATGTGGGAGCGAGCCTGCTCGCGAAGGGGCCCTTATGTCCGGCACAAATTTTTCGATTTAAACGAAGCTGTTTAAAAGACACCTTCAGACACGCCTTCAAGGCTACAAATCCTTGCGCCATTGCCTACAGCCAAGCCAGAATCCGCCGGCTTGTGCGTCTCGGGGTCGGGTTCTATTGTGGCCCGGTCGCTGACGAATCAGCGATCGGGTCTCGCAGCCCGTCGATCTCTGGACGCACAACACCCGCTTTTTTATGGCGGCTGTACGTGGGAGACCTTCGGGTCTGCCGGTTCTAGAGTCCCGGTCTGCGACCCGCGTATAGCTGCCACCTTCATTCGTCTCGCAGCGAACGTTGGCAGCTCCAATGACTCTAGGAGCAGTCGCAGCGCAGGACGCTGCTGGGTATCGCGCAATTGATCATGCTCGGCGAGTTGGCGGTGAATCGGGTGATGGATAATCTGGAATTGCCGAATTAACGCCTGACTACCGTGCAGAAAATCGTTCCCGTACTATGCGCGGGAACGATCCACAGTGATGGCTCCAGAACGGCTTGCCCCGCCCGGAAAGCCGCTGAAAGCGTTGATCGCCGCCACTTTCAGCCATGACGCCTATCTGACTACGTCGGGAAATACCCCATTGCCCGAGAGCGAGTCACCCCATCAGATAAAAACACGTTGCGACTGCCCATGGCCCCGTTGCTCACCAGCAACGAATGTTCGATTGCATACAAGTGCGGGTATGAAAGATTGACCGACACAAACCGCCCGTAATACAAGCCCCGCCCGCCATAGATGGGCGTCACGTCAACAAAGTTGTTATGCAAAATCCCCCATCCCATGGGTTGTCCACTGTTGTCCATGCTAACGGCACCGAACTGCCTGAACCAGGCGCCGGCCTCGGCTGCAGTCATGAAGGTATTGTTCAATATCAGCCGGTAGACATTCATCACCCGCACCGGATAAGAAACCTGGTTTTCATCGGCATCCGTCACAGTGATAGTGGTTGATTGATTACTTAGCCCCGACACTTTGCCATTGGCATCGACCGATGCTATGCCCGCATTGGCTGAACGATAGGTGTAAGGCGGCCGCCCGCCCGTTGGAACGCGCACTTGCACATTGTTGACAACCTCGCGCTCGCGTAATCCATACGCTGTGCCGCCCAACAGTTTCCAGCCATTCAAAAGCATCGTTTGCGTATCAATTGCCAGTTTTTCTGTGACTTTGACGGTATACCGCGCCACAGGAAGCACCAATGCCGTGTCCTCATCATCCGTGCTTTTCAGTGCTATTTTGCAGGTCAACGCACATCCAGAAAGATCCTTCAGAGAGTAGAACCAGCTTCGCGCCGCCTTGACGCTGATGCCTTGAGTCACTTCTTCGGCAGTCAACGCGGTACCGGGGCGCAATACCAACGGCTCAACGCCCTCGCTGCTGACCATGATCCAGACGCGCTGCCCGACCTCGGCAATCGGCAGCGGCGGCTTGACCACACATGTGAGGTCAGTCTGGATGATTCTCAGATCGATCAGCGGTACAGCACCGGCTTCGACGATATGCGGCCGAGTCAGGACGGGATCACCGTCACTGATTGTCTTGACCGTCAACATCAACGGCCTGGACTGGATCGTCTTGCCGTTTCTGATCAGCTCGTAAAGGACTTCAACCAGTTTTCCCAGATTTTCCGCAATGAATGAAGGCCGCAGCACAAAGAATGCAACGTTGTCAGCATTCAACGGTAGAGGAGCAAACGTCGGCGAACCCTCCCCCGGCGCCCCTTTGACCAGCAAACGCACTTGATCACCCGGGCGCGGACTGGCCACATGGACTCGCGCTCGGGCACCGCCATTATTTTCCAGCGGGTCAAGTACGCCATCAGGCGCACGGCGTACAGTTGGCGGCTGCAACGACTGCGCCGGATCGCCGATATACAACTCGAGCAACGCGGATGATTGCGGCAGTTCGTCTGGCCGCTCGATCCACCAGAGCACACTGAAAAACTGCTCCCGATAGAACTTGATAGCTTCGCCGTCCAGCCAAAATTCCAGATCTTTGTCTGCCCGGGTTTGATCAATCGGCAACTTGTCCCGAAAAACTACCCCGCCCGCATCGCCCCGCCCCTCCACATGCACCACATCGCCCAGGCGGGTATACGAAGCTGCTGCAACCTGAATATCCGTTCCGTACGGCACATGCGCAGGATTGAGCACACCATCAATGGCGCTAATGACCACCGGCGCAGGCAAGACAGGTTTGAAATCGTCTACACGTGCATACAGCTTTTCCGATACCAACGCAGGATTCAACGTGGCATGGCTGACCTCATACGAGACACCGACCGACCCTCGGATCAATGGAGCGATGTTGTTGCCAGTGACATTAAAGGCAATGGCCTGCCCTACCAACCGGTCGCTGACGTCGCGATACGTCTGATACAGGTGCGGGCGTCCGGAAGCACTGGTCCCCATCCAAGTCAATGTGACTCTGAAACCCTTTTTGATCCGGTCATCGGGACCGCACAACACCACGGTCTGACTTAGCGCAGGATCCAGAGTGCCGCCCACCAGATCCGTCATCCACGGTGCCGGCAGTCGCAACGTCTTTCCTTGCAAGGTGAAAATATAGATCTCTGAACGATCCGGCTCCCCCTCATCTTTGATGCGCCGGTAATCCACTTGCACCTGCCCGGACGCACTGGCAAGCACTATCGGATTGGGAATTTTGAAAGACTGAATCCCGATACGAGTAATCGATTGCTCTTCATTGTGCTCGACCACCTCTCCGCTTTGCGCCGTAGCCGTCCATTGAAGCCGGAGTTTTTGCCCCTTCACAAAACCAGTGCGCGTAATGATCTGAACTTCCAGGTCGTCGAATCCAACCTCATCAAGGCTGACCAGATCTTCATCGGCGAGAGGAACGAATACCGGATCGAGCCAGTTTTTGTCTGGATCGCTGATGACGGTCGTACGCTCCGAAAAGTCGCTGACGTTCTCTACCTGATCTTCGATCTGATAGACCACCACCGCCGGATTTGCGGGGCCCGCATCCCGGATATTCTCTGGCGAAATGAAAACACTGATCTCTTTTCCGACCTCGCTTTCCAGCACCGTGTAGGGCGTGACAGCAATGCCGTGGAAACAGAGTTTCAACTTGTCCCCTTTGGTCATGAAGGGCCAGGGAGGGATAACCGCCGTGACGCCCTCGGCAGCCACCTCCTTGTCAATGACTTGACCGGGCTTCAACTGAAGTCGAGCCGGCTTGAGTCGTTGATGGCCGGGCAAGTCCGGCTCGGGATCGTTGCCACCCGGCGGATCGATCTTGAACCAGACTTCGATCTGCGCCCCCTCAGGGGGCTGACCGCTTTTGCGCAGAATCTCGTAGCGCAAGGTATGCACGCCGGCCGGAACCAGCTTCGCAGCGATGTGCATCACCACATCGAGATTACCGTGGTCAGCAGGCAGCACCGACGTGTCAACCAAATTCTCACCGACGTACAGTCGAATGGTGTCGCCTTCGGCCATATTCAGATAGGCCTGTACCAGCACCCGAAGTCCGTTGGCACTCGTATAAAGCAAGGGGCGGTTGACCCCCACTTGCGCCGGCGGAAAATCGATGCCTGTGAACTGCCCGGGGATATTGGGCGGGAACAACGAAAAAAGCCCCATACCTCCGTTGGAGTCAAAAGGGGTTATGTCATGTTGCGTATCGTCGATATCGTCCTCAATCGGCATCACCATCAAACCAATCATCGCCCTGCTCCTGAAAAATTCCGTAGCGGTTTGCCAAGGATCTGCAGAGGCCATTGAAAACCTCACGACAACATTCGACCACTGTCAGAACTAACAGGTGCGCGGGTTTTTCAGACAAACGGCGCTGACACCCGAGGAGGAAAATACAATCTGGCGGATGCGCACAGGGGGACGGATTTATTTAACCAGTGAGCGGGGCTTGATCGAGATTTTTCTGCTGACCGGGATGGCCCATTCGCGAGCAAGCTCGCTCCCACTGGGAAATGCATTCCAAATGTGGGAGCGAGCTTGCTCGCGAAGGGGCCAGTGAAGTCAGCGCAAATCGCCTTTTAAACTCAGGCGTTTAAAAGACACCTCCAGACACGCCTTCCAGGCTACAAATTCTTGCGCCATTGCCTACAGCTACGCCAGAATCCGCCGGCTTGTGCGCTTTGGGGGCGGGTTCTATTGTGGGTCGGTCGCTGACGAATCAGCGATCGGGTTTAGCGACTCGAACTCAAGTCAAAGGTGCATCAGCGTTCCAGGCTTCGTTGCGGATCTGTATTTTCGCGATTTCGTCATGGTGGCTGTATGCGGGAGACCCTCGGGTCTGCCGGGTGCCTTTGACCGGTTCGCTAACCTGCGTACAGCCGCCACCTCTCCTGTTTAGCGACAGGTTGTCGCGGCTCCACCTCAAAGGAGCTTCACCATGATCAAACCAACACCCAACCCACCCGAAACCGACCCCTCCTCCCCCTACGAATCCCTCGATTCAAAAAAACTCCACGAAGCCGCCGACCGCGCCCTCGATCACTACCTCTGCCCACCCGGCTCCACGCCACCACCGCGTAAGACCCGCCGGATGTACGCCGTCACCGCAGACTTCAAAAACGAGGAACTGCTGGCCGATGCCAGCGAAACCCTCGCTTCAGCCAGAACCATCGCCCATGACTTTGCCCACCTCATACCGGCATCGCAGCGCAGGACGCTGTTGGGGATTGCGCAGTTGATCATGCTCGGCGAGCTGGCGGTGAATCGGGTGATGGATAATCTGGAGATCCCGGGGTGATGCGGGCAGGCTGAGATATTCGGTGCTCCTGCCGGCCTCTTCGAGCAAGCTCGCTCCCACATTTTGATCCTCTTGGATGCGAACCTTGCAGCGACGGAAGATCCTGCGGGACGCAGCTTGCTCGAGCCTGCCTCACGGCAGGCAGGGGCGCGCAGCCACCCAGCAATACCACACGTCGGAAAATCATCACCACCTGTCAGATGTGACAGGTGACGGACGCCTCGTTCTGCGTTGTGATGAACCTTGCCTGCCATTGTTCGTCACCATTGTCCTTGGAGAACAGAATGAGCGTTCAAGTCAATTCACTCGAAGCCAACGCAGCCCTGGCCTTGTATCCCGTGTACCCACCGCAATGGATAACACCGGTGCTGCCTCCAGGTACTGCTGATGGTGGCCTTCCTCTCTCGGCATTCATTCCATCTGGCGTAGAACTTGTCATCGACCCCATAACCGGCTTGCGGAATTGGGTCATGGCGGCTTTTGACGTCGTGACTATTCTTGTCAACGGAGTCAGCACCGGCATCAGCAAAACCATCTATCCCGGTGAGGAGCAGGAACGCATTCTTTTGCGCGTGCCGGCGAGCTGGTTCACAAACGGTGTCAACGATGTCCGCTACAGAGTGGCCCGAGCCAGCGGCAACGACGATAACTCACCCACACTCAAGCTGCTTTACAACAACCCGGCGCCTACCGTCACCGTCAGCCATCCACCCAGCGTCGTACCGGGGCAGACGGCAGTCCTCACGATTACTGTCACTTACCCACGGCCTCACGACACGGTCAAGCTCACCATAGGCACCTGGAGCATCACATTTCCCAACCCCACAAACCCGATCAACCACACCTTGACGGCTGCCGAACTGCTGTTGATTGGCGACGGCACCCATTCGGTCTTCGCCACGGTGCGCGATCAATTGACCAACAACAACGAGTCGGCGAAGACCCCGATTAATATCACTGCAAATCAGAAGGTGTACAACTCGCCGATAATCCTTGAGGCCGTGGACGGCATGCTGGATGTGGCCGCACTGAAAGGTCAGGACGCCACGCTACGAGCACGCGACTGGACAGGATTACAGGTCGGTCAGCAGGTGTGGTTGAAATTCACCGGCCAGAAACCCGACGGCTCGGCGCACGTCCTGCAATTCTGGAATGGTGGCACCCACAAGGTGAATGCGACCTGGGTCAGTCAGAGGTTCTGGGATAAACCGCTGCTCATCGCTTTCCTGAGAGAATTGAACGACGGATCGGAGTTGAAACTGGAATTCTGGGTGTCGGAGGACAAGAGCAATAACTTTGCTAGCGCCACGCGGTTTCCGGATCAGGTGTATACCGTCAGGACCGTGGAGAATGTAGAACCGACAATAGACTCAATCAAAGGCTTACCCAGTAACATCGAAATCCCTGACAATGACGACACAGTAGAAAACTCAATAATTCTCATCGGCACAGCCGCCAAAGGCCAACAAGTTGATGTAATAGAAGGCGACGTATCAAAAGGTAAACCCGTCGCTAGTCCGACAGATGGAGAATGGAGGCTGACCCTTACAGAACTGACCAAGGGCAGGTACACCTTTGTTGCTAAGGCACAATACGCTGACAACCCAACATCAAAACCCAGGTCACTTACCGTTCACCAGCCCCTGCAAATTGACCAATCCAATATGATTCTCAACGGCTACCGGATATACACCGGATGGGCGACCACGGGCTTGGAGTTTTTAAACAACTCCGCAACTCGAACCGCCTCTTATGGAGTAAGCCCAGTCACTTATATGTCCAGCAACACAGCCATCGCTACAGTGGATATGAATGGCAAGGTTATCGGCCTTCGCAACGGTAACGGTAACGTAGTCATCACCGTTCAGGACAAGTTAAGCACTCTTACTTACAACGTATATGTCAGCAACATCTTCCGGCTGGATATAAGTACAGTTGGATATAATTATCAGCAAGCAATCAGCTGGAGAAATACCATCGCCGGCTCAGTACCTTTAACTAATGCACTGACAGCCATGCGTCGCGTTTACGGCCCGGATAACAACTGGCCTTTGGTGCCGGGAGGGGTGTACAGAATGTGCGATGAAGGCGGCTGCCCAAGCGGCTGGGGATCGATATTTGGGTATCGTAATGGAGGAGTCATATGCCATTCGGATTTGAGTAGAAATCTGGTTTCATGGTGTCTCAGACCGTATTGATCAGACGCGCTTGGTTTTAAAAGGCTAAAGGTAAAAGTTAAAAAAAAAGGGGGGGGGGTAAAAAGAAGCCAGACCTGAATGGCACTGACCGGGATGGCCCATTCGCGAGCAAGCTCGCTCCCACAGGGAAACGCATTCCAAATGTGGGAGTGAGCTTGCTCGCGAAGGGGTCAGTTAAGTCAGCGCAAATCGCCTTTTAAACTCAGGCGTTTAAAAGAAACTTCCAGACACGCCTTACAGGCTACAAATTCTTGCGCCATTGCCTACAGCTACCCCAGAATCCGCCGGCTTGTGCGCCTTCGGGTCGGGTTCTATTGTGGGTCGGTCGCTGACGAATCAGCGATCGGGTTTAGCGATCCGATACCCTACAGACGCTCAATCCCCAGTCTCAATTGCAGCTTTGTCTATCTGCACTTGGCGTCATGGTGGCTGTGCGTGGGAGACCTTCGGGTCTACCCGGGGTTTCTGTGACCCGGATCGCTAACCTGCGTACAGCCGCCACCTTTACTTGTTTAGCGATGAGCCGTGGCGGCTAAATCAACCACGGAGTCTCACCATGATCAAACCAACACCCAATCCACCCGAAACCGACCCCACCTCCCCCTACGAATCCCTCGATTCAAAAAAGCTCAACGACGCCGCCGAACGCGCCCTCGACCATTACCTCTGCCCACCCGGCTCCACCCCACCGCCACGTAAAACCCGTCGGATGTACGCCGTTAACGCCGACTTCAAAAACGAGGAGCTGCTGGCCGATGCCAGCGAAACACTCGCCTCGGCCAGAACCATCGCCCATGACTTTGCCCACCTCATCCCCGCGTCGCAACGCAGGACGCTGTTGGGTATCGCGCAATTGATCATGCTCGGCGAGCTGGCGGTGAATCGGGTGATGGATAATCTGGAGGTGCCGCAGTAGCGACACGCGATGATCGTTCCCACGCGCAGCAAAGGAATGCCTCAACGGACGCTCCGCGTTCGGCTTTGGAAGGGACGCGGAGCGTCCCGGGCTGCATTCCTTTGCTGCGCGTGGGAACGATCATAAAAAACCGCCGCCCCGTTTTCAGCGGCTTTGCGAACAGTGGTCAATACCGGAGGATTTTTACTTTTCCATTCTTGCTCTTGGGCAATTCGAACTCGACCTCGCCGCCCACTTTGACGCTCGCCCGCAGGGCATCGGGCAATGGAATGCTGAATCGGTATTCTTTGGCCGTCAGAAAAAACCCCGTGGCTTCGGCAAAGGAAATACATCGTCCCGAGGGCTTCGGCGTGATGGTGCCCCTTCCGGTTTTTTCGTCATAACTGCTGAAAATACCTTTCATTGTCGTGCTCCCTTGCACTCGCCCGCATGACCGCGCCAGGTTCACGGCGCCACCTTGCATCAAACTGCAAAATCACGACGAGCGCACCTGTCAGAGTTGACAGTAAAGGGAGATCTCAGACCAATGGCTGCACAACGACGTCAGGAGTCGCGACGCAGATCCGGCGGAATCGGCAAGTCGTCCTTGAGCGGATCCGGGCGTTTGCCCTTGCCCGCACGGTACTGGCGGATCTGGTAGACGTAGGCCAGGACCTGCGCGACCGCGAGATACAGACCACCAGGAATTTCCTGCTCGAGTTCGGTGGAGTAGTAGATCGAACGCGCCAGCCCCGGCGATTCGAGGAGCATGACGTTGTTGGCTACGGCGATTTCGCGGATTTTCAGGGCGAGGAAGTCGCTGCCCTTGGCCAGCAGCACGGGTGCGCCGCCCTTCTCCGAGTCGTACTTGAGCGCGACGGCGTAGTGGGTCGGGTTGGTGATGACCACGTCGGCGTCGGGAATCGCCGCCATCATGCGCCGTTGAGACATTTCGCGCTGGGTCTGGCGGATGCGCTGTTTGACCTCCGGGCGACCCTCCTGATCCTTGTGCTCGTCGCGCACTTCCTGCTTGGTCATCAGCAGTTTCTTGTGGGCTTCCCAGAGCTGCACCGGCACATCGACAGCCGCGATGATGATCAGGCCGCAGGCCAGCCACAATGTGCTCCAGCCGACCAGCGTCACGCTGTGGATGATCGCCATTTCAAGTGGCTCGTGGGCGATCCGCAAAAAGTCATCGACGTCCGCCGACAACACTGCCAACGCCACGCCCAGTGTGATCAGGAACTTGGCCAGGGCCTTGAGCAGTTCGACCACAGCCTTGAACGAGAACATCCGCTTCAGGCCTGCCGCCGGGTTCATCCGGCTGAACTTGGGCGCCATGGAGCCCGCTGCGAACAGCCAGCCACCGAGGGAAATCGGCCCGATCAACGCGGCGAGCAACAGAGTGATCATGATCGGCTGGATCGCCAGCAGCGCCATCTGGCCCGACTGCAACAGAAACGCGCCCATGGAACCCTGATCCATGATCACTTCGCGCGACAGCGTGAAGTTCAGGCGCATCAGTTCCATCAGGTCTTCGGCCAGCATGCCGCCAAACACCAGCAGCGCACCGGCACCGGCCATGGTCACGGCCAGGGTGTTGAGTTCTTTGGAACGGGCAATTTCACCCTTTTCACGAGAGTCCTTTTTACGTTTCTCCGTGGGGTCTTCTGTTTTGTCCTGACCGCTTTCGCTCTCTGCCATGACTCAGCGCGCCCGTGCCAGTTCGCGTAACAACTGCAAGGCCTCGGTGGCCAGCGGCTGGTACTGATTGAGAATGTCCGCCAGACCGACCCAGACGATAAACAGACCGAGCACCAGGGTCAGCGGAAAACCGATGGAGAAAATGTTCAGTTGTGGCGCCGCGCGGGTCATCACGCCAAACGCGATGTTGACCACCAGCAACGCCGTCACCGCCGGCAACACCAGCAACAATGCGGCGCCCAGCACCCAGCCGAGTTTGCCGGCCAGTTCCCAGTAATGCGCGGTCATCAGACCGCTGCCGACCGGTAGCGTGGTGAAGCTTTCGGTGAGGACTTCGAAGACCACCAGATGGCCGTTCATCGACAGGAACAGCAAAGTCACCAGCATGGTGAAGAACTGCCCGATCACCGCCACCGAGACACCGTTGGCCGGGTCGACCATCGAGGCGAAGCCCATGCCCATCTGAATCGCGACAATTTGCCCCGCGACGGCAAAGGCCTGGAAAAACAGTTGCAGGGAAAACCCCAGCACCGCACCGACCAGAATCTGCTCGGCTATCAGCAGCAAGCCACTGAGATCCAGCGGGCTGACCGCCGGCATCGGCGGCAGGCTCGGCGCAATACACACGGTGATGGCCACGGCGAAATACAGGCGCACCCGGCGCGACACCAACGTCGTGCCGAACACCGGCATGACCATCAGCATCGAGGCGACGCGAAACAGCGGCAACATGAACGAGGCCACCCAGGTACTGATCTGGGTGTCGGTCAGCTGAAGCAGCGATTGCATGGCTTAGCCGATGACCATCGGGATGTTTTTGTACAACTGGATGATGTATTCCATGAACGTCTGCACGATCCACGGACCACCGATGATCAACGTCACCAGCATCACCAGCAGACGCGGGAGGAAGCTCAGGGTCTGTTCGTTGATCTGCGTAGCGGCCTGGAACATCGCCACCAGCAAGCCGACCAACAGGCTCGGCACTACCAGAATCGCGACCATCAATGTGGTCAGCCAAAGGGCTTCACGAAAGATATCGACCGCAACTTCCGGCGTCATGGCGAGACACCTCCAAAACTGCTGGCCAGGGTGCCGATGATCAGCGCCCAGCCATCAACCAGCACGAACAGCATGATTTTGAACGGCAGCGAGATGATCAGCGGCGACAGCATCATCATACCCATCGCCATCAGCACACTGGCCACGACCAGGTCGATGATCAGGAACGGAATGAAGATCATGAAGCCGATCTGGAACGCGGTTTTAAGCTCGGAGGTGACGAACGCCGGCACCAGAATGGTCAGCGGCGCCTGATCCGGCGTGGCAATGTCGGTGCGCTTGGACAAGCGCATGAACAGCTCCAGATCGCTGGTGCGGGTCTGGGCGAGCATGAAGTCCTTGATCGGCACCTGGGCCTTTTCGACCGCTTGCTGGGCGGTAAGGGTTTCCGCCAGATACGGTTGCAGCGCATCCTTGTTCACCCGGTCGAACACCGGGGCCATGATGAACATGGTGAGGAACAGCGCCATGCCGGTGAGGATTTGGTTCGACGGCGTCTGTTGCAGACCGAGGGCCTGACGCAGGATCGAGAAGACAATGATGATCCGGGTGAAACTGGTCATCAGAATCACGGCCGCCGGAATGAAGCTCAGGGCGGTCATGATCAGCAGGATCTGCAGACTGACCGAATACTCCTGCGCGCCATCGGCGTTGGTGCCCAGCGTGATCGCCGGGATCGACAACGGATCGGCGGCGAATGCCAGCGGCGCGGCCAGCAACAGGGCCAGCGTCAAGACGATGCGTAACGCACCCATTACTTCTTATCCTTCTGATCCTTGCCGAGAATCTTCAGCAGATGCTGGGCAAATTCCGGGGTCGCTTTCTCGCTGGTATTCGGCACCTCGACCGGCTCTTTGAGCACATGCAGCGCGGTGATGGTGCCGGGGCTGAGGCCGAGCAGAATCTGCTCGTTGCCGACCTGCACCAGCAGCAAACGGTCACGCGGGCCGAGCGCGCGCGAACCGATCAGCTCGATCACCTGGCCCTTGCCTGCCGGACCTGCCTGCTGCACCCGGCGCAACAGCCAGGCGAGGAAGAAGATCAACCCCAGCACCAGCAACAGGCCGAATACCAGTTGCGTCAGTTGCCCGGCCACGCCGCTGTTGACCATCGGCGCGGTGGCGGCTGGCACTGTGGTCGCCGTTGAAGGCTCGGCGGCCAGCACGCTCAATGGCAATGCCAGCAAAGCCCAGAGAAACCGTTTCACTCAGCGCAGCTTCTTGATGCGTTCGCTTGGGCTGATCACGTCAGTCAGGCGGATGCCGAACTTCTCGTTGACCACAACTACTTCACCGTGCGCAATCAGCGTGCCGTTAACCAGCACGTCGAGCGGCTCACCGGCCAGACGATCAAGCTCGATTACCGAACCCTGGTTGAGTTGCAGCAGGTTGCGAATGTTGATGTCGGTGCTGCCGACTTCCATCGAGATCGACACCGGGATGTCGAGGATCACGTCCAGGTTCGGGCCATCGAGGGTCACCGGATCGTTGTTCTTCGGCACGCTGCCGAACTCTTCCATTGGCAGACGCGAGCCGCTGGATGCGTCGGCGGCCAGCAGGGCGTCGATGTCAGCTTGACCGTCACCGGTTTCTTCCAGGGCCGCAGCCCATTCGTCAGCCAGTGCCTGGTCGTCCTGGGCGTTCATATCGTCGTTCATCATTTGTCCTCGGCGGGCAAAAATTCAGTTAAATGCTTGGGGTAGGAGCGCCGTTTCAGCGACGCTCGATCGGCTCGATCACTTGCAACGCGAGGTTGCCTTTGTGCGAGCCCATCTTGACCTTGAAGGCCGGCACGCCGTTGGCGCGCATGATCATGTCTTCCGGCATTTCGACCGGGATCACGTCACCCGGCTGCATGTGCAGGATGTCGCGCAGTTTCAACTGGCGGCGCGCCACGGTGGCGCCGATGGGTACGTCGACATCGAGGACGTCCTGACGCAGCGCGTTGACCCAGCGCTCGTCCTGATCGTCGAGGTCGGACTGGAAACCGGCGTCGAGCATTTCGCGCACCGGCTCGATCATCGAGTACGGCATGGTCACGTGCAGGTCGCCGCCACCGCCATCGAGTTCGATGTGGAACGTGGAGACCACGATCGCTTCGCTTGGGCCGACGATGTTGGCCATAGCCGGGTTCACTTCCGAGTTGATGTACTCGAAATTGACTTCCATGATCGCCTGCCAGGCTTCTTTCAAATCGACGAAAGCCTGTTCCAGCACCATGCGCACCACACGCAGTTCGGTCGGGGTGAATTCACGCCCTTCGATCTTGGCGTGACGGCCGTCGCCGCCGAAGAAGTTGTCCACCAGTTTGAACACCAGTTTGGCGTCAAGGATGAACAGCGCGGTGCCGCGTAACGGTTTGATCTTGACCAGGTTGAGGCTGGTCGGTACGTACAACGAATGCACGTATTCGCCGAACTTCATCACCTGCACGCCACCGACGGCAACGTCCGCCGAGCGGCGCAGCATGTTGAACATGCTGATGCGGGTATAGCGGGCAAAACGCTCGTTGATCATTTCCAGAGTCGGCATGCGTCCACGGACGATGCGGTCCTGACTGGTCAGGTCGTAGCTTTTGACACTGCCGGGTTCGGCAGCGTTATCGGTCTGTACCAGACCATCGTCGACGCCGTGCAACAGCGCGTCGATTTCATCCTGGGACAGCAGATCCTGCACGGCCATGTCGTGTTCCTACTGCAGTACGAAATTAGTGAAAAGCAACTGTTCGATCACCACTTTGCCCAGCTCTTTCTGCGCCACTTCCTGGACGCTGGCGGTGGCCTTCTGGCGCAACATCTCTTGGCCGACCGGGGTCGCCAAGGTGGCGAAATCCTGACCGGAGAAGAGCATCACCAGGTTGTTGCGGATCACCGGCATGTGCACTTTGAGCGCTTCCAGATCGGCCTGATTACGCGCCAGCATGGTGATGCTCACCTGCATGTAGCGCTGACGGCCGTTCTGGTTGTAGTTGGCAACAAAGGCCGGCGCCATCGGCTCGAAAATCGCCGGCTGCTTGCCGACAGGCGCTGCATCAGCGGCTTCGGCAGGCTTGCTCTGAGCGCTGTGCATGAAGAACCAGGTCGCCCCCACGGACGCGCCAATGGCCAGCAGCAACGCCAGCACGATCACAATGATCAGCTTGAGTTTGCCTTTGGTTGCGGGGTCTTTCACTGCTGCTGTTTCGCTCTTCGCCATGCCAATAATCCGTCACTAATCGGGTTTTCACAGTCGCACGGCAAGGCAAGAGCAAGTGTTATGCCAGAAGTGTCGGCCGTAGCGCAGACAACGCTAAAGTCAAAGGCACCCTCACCCCAGCCCTCTCCCGGAGGGAGAGGGAGCCGACCAAGGTGTCAGACGCCAAACATCGACCTGAAAGACCGAGTCGATTATGGATTCACAACAGCAGTATCCGG